>Ga0181537_10000195_pt1 | contig 56435 bp, 49 predicted proteins | sample PEATcosm2014_Bin_39_FD_119765 | JGI IMG/M metagenome (GOLD analysis project Ga0181537, IMG submission 119765) | Peatland microbial communities from MTU Mesocosm Facility, Houghton, MI, USA - PEATcosm2014_Bin23_10_metaG | ecosystem: Environmental > Terrestrial > Soil > Wetlands > Peat | place...
GACTGAAAGGTACGACCGTGGGGAATGTCTGAAATAACGGAAGGAGTAACGTTGGTCGAACTGCTGTTCGTCGTGACGTCGATGAGCGGAGCTTCTGCAGTTACTTCCACTACGGTGGACGCGCTGCCGACCGCCAAGGACAGGTCCAGCGTGGGCAGGTGGCCTACATCGAGATTTATACCTTCCCGCTTCAACGAAGAGAAGCCTGGCGCTTTCACTGAGATCGCATAGGAACCTGGTGGAAGATTCGCAAAGCGGTAATACCCTGAGTTATCGGTCTGCTGTATTTTGGAACCCGCGAGTTTATTGCCGGTCAACTCGACCGTCGCTTTCGGCACAACTGCGCCATTTGCATCCTTAACCGTGCCCTGCAAACCACCCGTGGTCTCTTGCGCGAATACAGAGAGGGAGAGGAGAAACAGCAGAAGGAGCGAGGAGAACACTCGACTCAGAAATCGATTCATATCCAACATCCTTTTCATCCCAACAAGGGCGCGGCTCCAGCAGCCGGGTCCAAGGTGTTGAGTACTGTGAGTGGCTACTTCACGGCGGATTGAAGATGAAGCGCTCTGGCCGCCCTGGAATCGCAGCACTACTAGCCGCGATGCATATGCACGCGGCGGGCCAGAACTATCGGGTGATTTTGCAAGGCAAAAGTATTGTTTTGGAGGAGTAGATTCTTAGCTGACTTCAAAAAAGTGAAAAATCAACAGCTCGCAATTCCACAAATTGGAATCGGTGATCGGGGACAGCACCGCGCGGACGGGTTGTCTGCTACAGGTGAGAGCTGAAACGGGCTACTCGATTTTGCTGTTGTAGTAGCCAGCGCGGTGACGGACGACCAGCTCGCGGCTGGCACGCTGTTTGGCATCGGCGGTGAGTTCCACGGAGATGCGGCGGAACTCGCCCGAGACACGCCTGATGGGGTAGTAAGCGAGCAGATACTGTGTGCGCAACTCATCGCTAATCTGGCGAAAGGCGTTATCCAGCTGGGCAGTGGATGTGGCGTAAAAATATTTGCCCCCGGTATCACTTGAGAGCTGAATGAGTGCGTGTTCGCCACCTGTGTCGCGTCCGGCATCGGCTTCGATAGGCACCATGATGATGGAATAAATGAGCGCCTCTGAGATTTGGGCTGCACGCAGGGCTTCCTTGTAATCGGTCTTACTAGCGGTGTCTCCGCCATCGGTGATGAGCACGATGACCTTTCGACCCTGCCGCTTCTCAAGAGCCTGCGCGCCGAGGTAGATGGCGTCGTAAAGCGCCGTGGCCGCGCCGGTACGCAAGTGAGTGAGCGCAGAGTCAATGCTCCGTTCATCGTTGGTAAAGGGCTGCACCTGCGAAACGTAAGTGGCGAACTGGTAGAGCGAGATGGCGTCCACGGGGCGAATAATGGCGTGGGTAAAGCGACGGGCTGAAGCTACCTCGAGTGGAAGATCTTTGCGGGTGCTCATACTGGTATCAAGGGCGACCACGATGGAGAGCGGCAACTCAGACTCGCGCTCGAATATCGAGAGCTTCTGCTCGACACCATCCTCGAAGATTCGGAAGTCATCCTTTTTCAGGGCAGCATAGGGAGTTCCATCGGGGTCTGCCACGCTGGCAAGAACGTTTACCAACTTCACGTTTACGGAAATCGTTGAGTCGGCTTGAGAGGAGGCCTGTCCTGGCTTTGGGCTGCGATGGACCGGAGACCACGGAATCTTTGACATATCCGGAGGATTCGGTGGCGTGACAGTCGGTTCCTGCGCGAGAGCGGGAACCAGCAACAGCAGCGGCACACACATGAGCAGAAGGCGAGAGATCATCCGAGAGCCATTATAGGGATAGTTGGATGGCTGAGATTCGGAAGTTTGCAAGGATCGAGTTCGGCAAGATTGGAGAGCACGGAGCTTAGATGCTCACTTCTGGAGGAAATGCATCGCCGTCGGCCCAAGCTGCGCCGTCAGCAAAAAACTCTTTCTTCCAGATTGGCACAGTCTTCTTCAATGAGTCGATGATGCATCGACATCCATCAAAGGCTGCTGCGCGATGAGCGCTAGCGACAACAATGAGCACGCTGCTTTCGCCGATCTCAAGACGTCCGACACGATGCGTGATGCGGAGATCGCGAATCGGGTAGCTGGCGAGCGCGTGAAGGGCTAGCCTCTCCATTTCGGCAAGAGCCATAGCGGGATAAGAATCGTATTCAAGATAGAGTGTGCGGCGACCTCGGGTTTGATTACGCACAATTCCATCGAAGAGACAGACCGCTCCGTCCTCTCCGGCTCTGCATTCGGCGAGGAGCGCGGCGGAATCAATAGGCTCGCGCTGGAGGCGGGCGTGCGCCGAGGTAAGAGGAAACTCTGGGTCGCAAAGACCGCCGCTGACGGGCGGCAGGAGGGCGACCTCGTCTCCTTCAGAAAGCAGTACAGAGGGTGAGGCAAACGCCTGGTTCACGGCGATGGCGACGACTCCGTCATACGGAGCGAGCGCAGGATAACGATCGCACAATGTCTGCCAGAGATGGGCAACGGTCGCGGGCGAACCCAGTTCGAGAGAGACTTCGGGGGCGAGAATCTCACGCAGGCGACCGAAGCAGAGGAGTCGAAGGCGCATGAGAGCAAGATAGCAGCTTTTTCTCAGAAAAGGTGCTGATGAAAAAGGCCTCTGCAGCACACCCACGCAGGGCGCGCTGCAGAGGCCGAAGAGCGTCGTCTATTTAGAGCTCACGTTGAGGCTCAGCGAAAGCGTGTGGGTAACCACCGTCGTCCCCGTGGAAGTGGCGGTTACAGTGATCGGGTAAGTGCCTGGTGCCAATGCCCCTCCAGAGTTGGTGCTGCTCCCGGCGGCTCCGCATCCTACCATCCCCATTGCTAAAGAAACGACCATGAGAACAAGGACAAGTCCGAGGCCGCGGCGACGGGTTGTAATCAACAAGCCCATCATGCTGAATGGAAGCAGGGCGAAGAAGATACCGCGTGAACCCATGTGGCTTGGCGTAACGAGGGCTGAAGTTCCAGTGCCGCCGGAAGTCCCAATACTGAGTTGCACGGTGTGGGTGGAAGTTCCATCCATACCGATAGTGCTGGGCGAAAACGAGCAAGTGGAGCCTGAAGGTCCCACGCAGGAGAAGCCGATGCTGCTGTTGAATCCATTCACCGGTGTAATTGTTAGAGTGAAGGAAGCTGAGCCGCCCTGCACGACAGAGACCCCGCTGGCACTGGGCGTCACGGTGAAATCAGCATTTGTCGGATTGGTAGATGTCCCTGTGCCAGTGAGAGTCACTGACTGCGGCGAGTTCGAAGAGCTGCCGTTGATGGTCAAGGTAGCGTTTTCTGTGGCGACTAACGTTGGCGTAAACGTCACCGCAATCGTGCAGGTACCGCCTGCCGCAATGACCGTGTTTGCAACGCAAGTCGTTGCCGAGGTGATTGCAAAGTCTGCGAGGTTTGCCCCTGTAATGGTGACGCTGTTAATCGTGAGCGTGCCGTTGCCTGGAACATTGGTTACCGTCAAGGTTTGGGCCAAACTCGTTGTCTTGGTCTGCTGATTTCCAAAGGGCAACGTAGTGGCTGATAGCTGAATGTCGCCCGACCCGCTGATTCCGTTTCCGCTGAGCGCAATTGTTTGCGGAGAGTTGGTGGCGTTATCGGTCAAAACGAGGTAAGCGGAGAGACCACCCAGCACGGTCGGATCAAAGGTCACGTTGATAGTGCACGTGGCAGCGGCCTTCAACTCACCGCAGTTGTTTTTCTGCGAAAAATTGCTGGCGTTGGTGCCGGAGACCGTGATGCTCGTGAAGTCCAGCGCCACTCCTCCGGTGTTGGTGACCGTCACAGGAATAGCGGTTGAAGCCGAGTTCAAGGGCTGATCGGGGAACGAAACGCTGGAGGTGGACAGGCTGACTACCGGAGTGGTGGCACTAATTTTCACCACAAATGCATCGCCGTTCCCCATATACGCTGACTGCGCACCAACGTAGCCGATGGGATTCAGTTGCTCGAAGTTCGACGAAGTGGTGGTACCCGCCATGAACATATCCCCGTTATTGCTGGGATTCAAGGCGACAGCGTTACTCTGATCAATGTCTGTGCCGTCCGAGCCAGCAACGTAGCTCGAGAACGTCAGTGCCGAACCATCTGACGAGAATTTGGAAATGAACGCATCTTTCGTCCCGGAGAGCTTAGTCAACGAGGTTGAGGTGACAGGATTCGTAAGCGCGTTTACTGTCGGAAAATTAGTCGACTGTGTACTTCCGGTAATGTAAGCAGCTCCACTCACATCCACTGCCACGCCGAGGCCTTGGTCATTGCCAGAGCCGCCCAGGTAGCTTACATAATCGATCGCACCGGGATTGCTCATCCGCACCAGGAATGCATCCTGACCGCCACCAAATGTGGGCTGATAGGCATTGGATATCGCTGACGAAATGAGATAGGCACCAGATACCGTTCCAGTGACATAAGCCTGGCCTTGCTTGTCAACGGCGATGGCCCGAGCGGCGTCAATTTTGACTGAACTATCGCTCGTCTGCGACTCCAGAACTGTGCTGTAAACATCTGGACCAAATTTATTTACTTTGAGGACCCAAGCGCCAGAACCGGAGTAATCGCTGTATGGAGCGAGGCTCGCGGAGAATGTTCCACCTGCTACAAAGATGTCGTCAACCGGATCGAGAGCCACGCCGTAGGCGATGGTATGAGCAAAGACGGGATCTTTGGAAGGCCCCCAGTTCACCCATGAGATCTCGTTGTCCGCCGTGGTGCCTTTCAAGGCTGTGGCCCAGTTCCAGGTGCTAGCGGAAGGAAGCGCCGGGCTGGACAGGCCGGAATTGCTGGCGATCTGGACGTTGCCGTTGGGGTCCACGATGATTGCCCCGGCCACATAGTATGTGTTTACAAACCAACTGGTCGTGGGAAACGGAGCGACAAGTTGTCCGCCGAAAAATTCCGAGAAGAAATATGACGGAGTGCCGCCAGTGGCAAGGTAAGAAAGTGCGGAGGCACCGTTGCCCGGGGGAATGCCAATATCCAGGTTATTGTTGAGTTTGGTAATGAATGCGACGCACTCTTCTATCTTCGTCTCGAATGCATTGTATCCCGGGAAGTTCTGCGAACAAGTCTCTCCTACGGCAATGACGTTCTTGTTGGAATCTACAGCAATGCCAAAACCGAGGTCAGCGCTGTTGCCACCCAAATACGAGGTTCGCAAGAGTGTGCCGTCAGATCCAAGGATCGAAATGAACGCGTCACTGTCACCACCTTGCCACTGGTTCAGGGTATTCAGATAGCCGGAGGTGGGTACGCCAGGGAGGTCCGTGAAGTTAGTGCCACCGACAATGTAAGCCTGGTTTGAAGAATCAAGAGCAATGGCGTTCCCCTCTGCAAAGCCTCCGTTCGAACCGCCAAGAATTGCTGTGTAGATATAACCTGTCCCGTCAGCCGTGTATTTGACGACGTACGCGTCGTAAGCGGTTTTGAATTGCAAGTTGCTGGGGTCCGGCGAGTTAGGAAAATTACTGGAGGCCGTCTCTCCGGTCACATATATGCTTCCTGTGCTGTCCACGGCGATGCCGTTGGCGACATCAGCATCATTACCGCCCAGGTATAGCGCATAGGACACGACGGGATCGATGATGAGTTCGGCGTTGCGATCATAGTCGCCGACGCGAAGACGAGCGCTCCCTGCAGAAGCTAGCTCATAATCCACCGGGACTGCCTTGGAAGCTCCAGCGATACGCTGGTAGGCGAACGGTTTGGCGAAGCGAACGGCTTGGCCATTGATCTCTGCGACCAATTCGCCGGCATCATTTTTGTAGAGCTTGTCCATGCCAGAGAACGAGAGCGTAATGACATTCGGGTCGGCTTTGGGTGCGACATTGAAGTCGAATTCCAAGCGGCGATGATCACCGTAATAGACGACGTCAATACCGGGATAAACGCCTTGGGCAAGAAGCTTTGCGTAGTTCTTGACGCCGAGGCGCCACTTACCCGGATCGCTGCCGAGATAGTAGTTGGTGACGCCCGCCTGCGGCGCAAGAGCTTCCAACGGACCTGTCGCGGTTGCATGAGCAAAACCGAAATGCAGTGACTGGCTCTGCCCCGACTGCGCATTCGTCACAACGATCTGAGCCTCGCGAGCTCCCACTGCAACCGAATAGCGACCGCTGTGGGCAATAAAGCGCGCGGCATCCGCCGTAGGCTCGAAGCTCAAAGGAAGCTTGCCAAAGGTCTCGAGAGCCGCCTTCTTTTGGGCAGCAGCACCGGGCCCAGTCTGGGCGGCAAGGGAGATCGCGGTGAAGAGCGTAACGGCGGTGAGCAGCACGGTGCAAAGCTTCAGCTTCATGTTCGGGCCTCAAGTACAGCAATCAAAAACAACAAATCCGGTCTTTCCGAAATTGCGTGCCCATCTGCGACAGGTCGCGCGGGTATTACATAAACCGTTTAGACGGCAGGAGGCGGTCGATTCACGCCAGCCCACGGCCTTCGAAAGCTAGTTTCCGCCAAATCCTGCCGGTGCTGGGAATGCTTGCCCGTCATAGCAACCGCCTGCAGAAGCCACGCTAAGGTAAGCCTGAGCGGTGAACCCCTGGTAGGTCACCGTTACGGGGTAAGGCTCCGTGGAGTATGAAAATGTTGTATCAGTGGAATTCGTCGGCGTGGCGTGCCAAGTACATGCACCAGACCCGGTCGTTGGCGATTGAATCGCCTGCACAACTCCTGACCGGTTCAAACTGACGGCGTCCAGCGGAGCATTCGGATCAGTCGAGGCACCGAGTTGGAAGCTGCTCTGCACGGTGACAACGTTCGATTTGGTGTTGGAGTAATGTGCCGTCACGATGAAGGAGTCCGTTGCACCGATTCCTTCCAGGTTGGCGGAAGGGACGCCTGTTGCGGCTGAAGCAACCGTGATTGACTGCAGTTCATAGGTCTGACCGCAACTCGACATGAACACGGCCATACATCCAACACACAGCAATACCAACGCGCGCTTCACCATCGGGAATCTCCTGAACCTGGAATGATGTTTAATCTTCACAGCAGCATCTCTGCAATTCAAGAGAATTGTGGTTAACGACCTTGATACTCAAGTGCTTGAACCTTTGGTTACACCACTGGTGCTAAGTGCGGGAGAATCCACCAAATAAGCTACCTGCCCTATTTCCTTTCTTGATACCTACGCGAAGGCAGATTCACGCATATACACAAAACGGCCAATCCGTTAGGACTGGCCGTTGAAAGTGGAAGCCTACGCTCTTCGATTACTTCGGCGCATCGGCGAGCACGTGTTCGCGGGTCTCCGCATCTTCACGAGCTTCGTCCGGACTATGCGGCAGAGCTATTTCCAACACTTCTTCGATGCTGGCAACATAGTGGACGGTGATGCCCTCCATCTGCTCGGGGAGTACATCCTCTTCCACGTTCTGCTGGTTTTCTGCCGGGAAGATAATGTCCTTGACCCCTGCGCGCTTGGCGGCAAGGAACTTCTCTTTGACGCCGCCGATGGGGAGGACGTTCCCACTGAGCGTAATCTCTCCGGTCATCGCCATCTGCGGACGCACTTTCTTATCCGTCAGTAGCGAAACAAGAGCGGTTACGATCGTAACGCCTGCCGAGGGGCCGTCCTTCTGGATTGCGCCAGCAGGTACATGGATGTGAACATCGTACTTGGTGAACACTTCGTCATCGATGTTCAGCTCCTGGGCGTGCGCACGCACCCAACTGAAGGCCGCTTGCATGGACTCACGCATGACCTCCAGAATCTGTCCGGTGATGCGGAACTCGCCCTTGCCCTTCATCTTCATCGCTTCGATGAAGAGGATGTCGCCGCCGGTGGGCGTCCATGCCAAACCAACGACCACGCCGGCATGCTTGGTTCGAGCAGCGATTTCAGTATCGACGCGAACCTTGATTCCGCCCAACATCTCCTGCACTACCTCGCGCGTGACAACAAGCTTATCCACCTTGCCTTCGACGATGCGACGCGCCTGCTTGCGGCAGATGGTTCCTATCTGGCGCTCCAGGCTGCGCACGCCAGCTTCGCGCGTGTAATGACGGATGATGAAACTGACCGCGTCGGCGGTGAACTCGATCTGCTCCGGAGTGAGTCCATTCTCCTCGGTCTGGCGCCGGATGAGGTACTGGTACGTGATGTGCTGCTTGTCCTCCTCCGTATATCCATGCAGGTCGATGATCTCCATGCGGTCGCGCAAAGGATCTGGAATCGTATCCAATTGGTTGGCCGTGGTGATGAACAGCACCTTGGACAAATCGAATGTGACATCCAGATAGTTGTCACGGAAACTCGAGTTCTGTTCAGGGTCAAGCGCCTCCAAAAGGGCCGCCGTGGGATCGCCACGATAATCACGTCCTACTTTGTCGATCTCGTCCAGCATGTAAACCGGGTCATTGGCCTCAGCGCGGCGTATACCCTGAATGATCTGTCCAGGCATGGCCCCTATGTAGGTGCGCCGATGTCCACGAATCTCCGCCTCGTCATGTATGCCGCCAAGCGACATGCGAACAAACTTGCGCCCCAGGGCGCGAGCAATGGACTTACCAAGCGAGGTTTTGCCGACTCCAGGAGGCCCGAAGAAGCAGAGGATCGGCCCCTTCATCTTGGGATTCAGGTGACGCACCGAGAGGTAGTCGAGAATGCGGTCCTTCACCTTCTGAAGATCGTAGTGATCTTCGTCGAGGACTTCCTTCGCCTTGGTGATATCCACTTCGGTGCCGCTGGATTTATCCCAGGGCAGAACCACAAGCCATTCCAGATAATTACGTGTGACCGAATAATCCGCAGCCATGGGAGACATACGAGAGAGGCGGTTGAGTTCCTTCATTGCCTCTTTCTTTACATCTTCAGGCATCCCACTCTGGTCGATTTTTTCCTTGAATTCCTCGACGTCGCGAGTTGTATCATCCTGCTCGCCGAGTTCCTTCTGGATGGCCTTGAGTTGTTCGCGCAGGTAATACTCACGCTGCGTCTGCTGTACGCGATCCTGTACCTCGCTCTGAATCTTATTGCGCAGTTGCTGAACTTCCAGTTCCTTGGCAAGGTGCTGGTTGATTTTGTCCAGGCGTGAACGAACGTCGTAGGTCTCCAACACATCCTGTTTGTCGCGGGTAGAAAGCGATGGCAGAGAGCTAGCGACGAAGTCGACGAGTCGACCGGGCTCCTCAATATTCATGGCAACCGTGGATAGTTCGTCGGACAAAGTGGGCGAGCCGGCAACGATCTGCTGGAAGAGGTTGAGGATATTGCGTTGCAGCGCTTCAATCTCAGCATTCGGCTCAGGCACTACCTCGTGGACGGTAGCCACCGACGCCTTCATATATGGCGCAAGCTGGGTGTACTCCTGCACGCTGACGCGTTCCAGGCCTTCGGCAAATACGAAAAGGCTCTGGTTTGGCATTTTGACGACTTTGTGCACGGTGGCCAAGGTTCCGATGGGGTAGAGATCGACGGGCTGAGGCGAATCAACCCGCGCCTCACGCTGGGCAATTACGATAATTGTCTTATCCTCACCGAGCGAATTGATAAGCTGCACCGAGCTCTCACGGCCCACAGTGAGGGGTAGCACGGCGTGGGGAAACAATACCGTGTCCCGCACGGGCAGAACAGGATAGTTGCGCGCAGAGCGAACATCGTTTACGACGGGAACACTGTCAAGATTGCGCGTTTCGTTCGCCATATGAACTCCTTGAGTGTAACGTACTCAACTTTGATGACTCGACCGTACGAAAAGATTCGGCTATTAGCACAAGACTAGCTCAAACCAGCTGTTTGTGATGGCCTCCATAGGGCAGCGAGAGCCGTTTGGCACCCTCGTCGGGAGAAGCAAGCTAGAACCGGAAAATAACGAAGCGCTTAAACGGGCGAATTGTATTCCTTGCGAAAGCGGGAGGCAAGAAGGTTCTTCAGGCGTAGGAGCGTGCCTTTCTGAACCGCGGATTCCTACTTTCACCTGGAAACACCGATTTGTGGAGCTACCGATTTGCGCCAACCTCCAACGCTCCAAACGCACCCAAAATATTGACTTCCGGATTTGTTTGAACTGGGTCAGAGGGGCTGAGATGCTTTGGACACTATTTGTGGTGCTGCTGGTGCTTTGGCTGCTGGGAATGGTCAGCAGCTACACCTTGGGTGGTTTTATCCACATTCTGCTTGTACTGGCGCTCGTAGCGTTGGTCTTTCAGCTGATTTCAGGACGTAGAACAACGATCTAATTCGCAAGAGTGAATTGACGTTGATAACACAGGAGAAAACAATGGATAAGGATCGCGTGGAAGGCAAAATTGAGGACGTGAAGGGGCGTGTAAAACGCCAAGTAGGAGAGTGGACCGGAGACGAACAGACCCAAGCTGAAGGCGCTGCGGAGCAAGTAAAGGGCAAGATCCAGAACGCTTGGGGCAAAGCAAAGGACGCTGGTCGAGAGGTTCTGGACAAGAACAAGGATGCCTCTAATGATGCCTCTAATAAGGATCGAAAGAAAGACCCGGCGGCCTGAGACTGTCTGCTACGAAGTATGACTGGATCGCGCTCTCGCGCGATCCAGAACACCTTCCGATGAAAACTCACGAAACTGATGAACTGCGGAACTCAGCTTCGGCTGGCAACTTCTGCCTTGCGCTCTTTTTCCGCCCTGCGAATTTCGCGGCGGCGCCCAGCATCCTCGTAACGGCGAATTTCCTCGGGCGATTCCGGAACCACCTGAGCGACTGGTAGCTTACGGCCATGACGATCCACGGCAACGTAGGTGAGATAAGCAGAGCTGACATGATGGCGCTCGCCCGTGAAGTAGCTCTCCACCCAAACCTTGATCCCAACCTCCATGGACGTGTTGTAAACGCGATTCACAGAGGATTTGAAAATCACCAGATCACCAACACGGACCGGGATGAGAAAGTCCAGGTGGTCGGTGGAGGCGGTCATTACGTAGCTTCTTGAATGACGATGGGCTGCGAGTGCGCCGGCGATATCGATCCAGTGCATGAGGCGGCCGCCGAGAAGTGCGTTGAGCGGGTTGGCATCGTTGGGAAGTACAAGTTCCACCATCTCGGAGATCGAGTCAGAGACTGGGCGCGGAATCAGCTTTTCGTTGGGTTCCATGTTCCTCGCGGTCATCGCCGGCCAAGAAGAGCGCTCGGCTTACCCTTCATTAGACTCAGCAAAACCCAGCGCGTTGCAATGGATTTCACTTCGGTACAGTTGTCACGCACCGGGTATGGCTGCTGATCCAGACGCGAACGGCCGCGTCAGCGAGAGCGGCAAGGCGTGGGTCGGGTGGGTCCATCCATAGACCGGACGGCCGGTTGAAGCGTAACTCTCCAACGGTTGCGGGCAGGTGCACGCGCTCTCCGCAAAACTGCACGCGCAGTGTTGCAGGGTCTACACTCGACTCGATTTGTATATAGAAGCGCACGACGTCCAGCTCACGATCCAAGGGCAAGTGAGCGCAGTTGGCGTAGCCGAGATTACATTGCAAGCGCAGCGTCTCGTCGTCGCACTCGGCCTCCGAATCACGGGCGCTGCAATATCCTGAGAAACCGTCTCCCAGTGGCAGGCTACGTCGATGTGGCCAAAGATTGCCGGGGTGCGGCGTGGTGGGAACGAAATAGGGACAGGCCAAAGAGGCTCTCCTTGCAGCTATTCTAAACGGCAGAGACGGCGAGCGTTAGCCTGTCTGAAAATTTACAAGGGCTGTGGTATGTTCTGCTTATGTCCGCTATACGATTGGAACAGCTGAAAGTCATTCTTGAGCAAGATCCCCGCAACACCTTTGCACGCTACGCGTTGGGTATGGAGTATTCTTCAGCGGGGCAAACCGACGCGGCGCTCGGAGAATTCCGCAGCCTTCTGGCAGTGGATGCAAACTACGCCAATGCATTCTTCATGGGAGCCCAGGCATTGCAGATCGCGGGACGCAAAGAAGAGTCAATTCAGTGGCTACGCGATGGAATCGCCTGCGCACAGCGGGTTGGTAATCGCCATGCACAGAGCGAAATGCAGACGATGCTGGAAGAGTTGGAAGCTTAACTCGGTTCCTTGCGATCCAAACGCCGCAGCATCTTCATCATTCCCCAGTTGAAGACCCCAGGTAGCAAGCGGTAGAAACCCACCAGCGGAATGTTGTTCCACGGAACGATGACTTGGCGTCGGTTATTGCGATAAGCCTTCCAGACGGTGTCCGCCACGCGATCCGCCGTAATGCCGCGCTGCGCGTCACCTGCAACGCGCAGGCTTTCCTTCCCCCAAACCGCACGCGCGTTGAACTCTGTCTTTACATACCCAGGACAGACCGTGTTGACGTGAACGCCGTATGGTGCAAGTTCCAACCGGGCGGCTTGACCAATACAGTTGAGCGCGTGCTTGGTAGCGCCGTAGGCGGACATATAAGGTACGCTCACAATTCCCGCAACGCTTGAAACATTGATAATTGCGCCAGATCGTTGCTGCTTCAGGAGAGGCGAGACAACCTGTATGCATTCGATGGCGCCAAAAAGGTTTGTATCAAACATCCGTCGGCAGGCGCTCATGTCCATGCGTTCAACGGAGTCAATGAGACCGAAGCCAGCGTTGTTTATCCAGATATCAATGCGACCGAAGCGTTGGACGGTGACCTCTAGCAATGTCTCGATCTGCGCGCGCACAGTCACATCACAGGCCACGGCCAGTGTGCGCTCAGGCGTCGCGACCCGTTGGCGGGCAGCCTCAACTCGGGCAAGGTCGCGCGAAGCGAGTACGACCGAGGCTCCTGCGCGAAGAAAACGCCGGACGATGGCTTCGCCAATACCCATCGACGCGCCGGTAACCACGACGATTTTTCCTGGAATGCTCATGCCGCACTTTTATTGGCACACAGTTCAAAAGTCAAGCTGGCATAAGGTGAGGAGAAAATAAGCTCGCAACGTATGGACCGCGAATCGCGTCCAATGGGCATCCTCGGGGAGGCGGTAATGTCCATTCCACAAACGTTGGGCGAGCTACGCAACAGCCCGTTCAATGAGCAACGTATGTTGCGGCGCGGCGTTAAAGACGAACTTCGTGAGAACCTGCTGGAGCGGCTGAAATCTCCGGGACCGGTGTTTGCTGGAATCGTGGGCTACGACGACACGGTGATCCCGCAACTGGTGAACGCTGTGCTTTCACGGCACAACTTCATTCTGCTTGGCCTGCGCGGACAGGCAAAGAGCCGCATCTTGCGCGCGCTTACCGGACTGCTCGACGAGCAGGCGCCTTACATTGCAGGCTGCGAAATCCGCGACAATCCTTATGCTCCGCTCTGCCGTCGATGCAAAGAACTATTGGCGAACGAAGGCGAACAAACTCCAATTGCATGGATGCATCGCGATGAACGCTATGTGGAGAAGCTGGCGACACCCGACGTCACGATTGCTGATTTGATCGGTGACATTGACCCCATCAAGGCGGCACGCGGAGGCCATGAGTTGGCCAACGAATTGGTAATCCACTATGGGTTGTTGCCGCGCGCTAATCGAGGCATCTTCGCCGTGAACGAACTGCCTGACCTCGCGGGAAAGATCCAGGTTGGCCTGTTCAACATCATGCAAGAGGGCGATGTTCAGATTAAAGGATTCCCCGTGCGACTGCCTCTGGATGTTGCTCTCGTGTTCAGCGCCAACCCAGAGGATTACACGGCGCGTGGCAAAATTGTGACTCCTCTGAAAGATAGAATTGGAAGCGAAATTCGTACCCATTACCCTTCAACCGTCGAGGAGGCAATGGCCATTACGGCCCAAGAAGCTTGGTGCGAGCGCGAAGGGCCGGAGTTGATTGTGCCCGCCTACATTCGCGAAACAGCAGAGCAGATCGCATTCATCGCGCGCGAAGACAAGAGAGTGGATCGCCGCAGCGGCGTGAGCCAGCGCCTGCCGATCAGTGTGCTGGAAAATGTGATCTCAAACGCAGAACGGCGCGCAGTGCTGGAAGGATCAAGTCTTGCAGTTCCCCGCATTTCAGACATTTATGCGGCGATGCCCTCCATTACAGGAAAGCTGGAACTTGAGTATGAGGGCGAAATGAAGGGCGCTGATGTTGTCGCCCGCGAGGTGATACTGGCCTCCGTGGCAAAGACGTTCGACCGCTACTTTGGAGCCAGCGATTTAAAACAGGTGGTGCAGTGGTTCGAACTTGGCGGACAAGTGACGTTGACTGACAACACCAGAACTCATGAAGGATTGAAGAGTCTCGAAAAGATTCAAGGCCTGCTTGAGAAGACTGAGAAGGTTGGAGTGGGCGAAGGCGAAGCACCAGAGTCAATTGTCTCAGCAGCCGAGTTCATTCTGGAAGGTCTGCACGCACACAAACGCATCGGCAGGACAGAGGATCGTGTTTTTACTTCCGGCGAACGACCGAAGCGCAGCGAACGCGATGAAACACGAGAGACGTTCGAAGCCGACTGGGAGCAACGTAAGAAGAACCGCCGCCCATTCAACTAACTCAATGCCGCAACGGATACCGCAAGCGGAGTAGCGCCATGAAGCGCGTCAAGTACAGCAAATACATTCCGAACTTGGCTGAGGACGTCAGTCTGGACGACCTGATGGACGCGCTCGCCGACTTCCTGCTGGAGAGTGGCTTTGAAGACGAGCTGGGCAGGTTCTATCGACCCGGCCAGGGCCAGGACGAACTGGACGCATTGCGCGAGGCAATCCGAGACGCGTTGCTGAATTCTGAACTCTTCGAGGAAGATATGCGCGAACAGATGCAGCAACTGCAAAGTGAAGGCAGAATGGAGGAATTGATCGACGAGGTGCTGGGGCGTATGGAGCAGGAGGGCTATGTGACAATCGGGCCGCCGCACGATCCAACACGAATGTCGAGCACGGCAGGTAGCGTTGGACAAGATCAATCGCGGCCGAAGCCTGTGAAGTTTGAGGTCACAGACAAGGCTCTGGACTTTCTGGGTTATCGCACACTACGCGATCTACTCGGGTCGCTCGGTCGCTCCAGCTTTGGCCGGCATGACACGCGCGATACCGCGACGGGCGTGGAAACGAGCGGATCCGGCAAACTCTATGAGTTCGGCGATACGATGAACCTCGACATCAATGCCACGCTCAGCTCAGCAATCAGGCGGGAAGGACTCACCCTGCCACTCGCAATTGAATACAGTGACCTGCATGTTCATCAGTGCGAGTATCAGTCGTCCTGCGCTACGGTGCTGATGCTCGACTGCTCGCATTCGATGATCCTGTATGGCGAAGACCGTTTCACCCCCGCGAAGAAAGTTGCCATGGCGCTTTCGCAATTGATTCGCACGCAATACCCGGGAGATACCCTGTCGCTGGTACTCTTCCATGATTCAGCGGAGGAACTGCCGCTTTCGCAATTAGCGCGAGTGAGGGTCGGCCCCTACTACACCAACACGCGCGAGGGACTCCGCCTGGCACAACGCATCTTGCAGCGTCAGCGCAAAGACATGAAACAGATCATTATGATCACGGACGGCAAGCCCTCAGCGATCACCTTGCCCGATGGAAGGATCTACAAAAACGCGTTCGGACTGGATCCGATGGTGGTAAGCCAGACATTGGAGGAGGTGGCCAAATGCAAGCGTGCGGGCGTGATGATCAATACTTTCATGTTGGCGTCAGACCGCGGGTTGGTGCAGTTCGTGCAGAAGATCACGGAGATGTGCCGCGGCAAGGCTTACTTCACGACCCCTTACACCTTGGGCCAATACTTGCTGATGGATTACATGAGCCGCAAAACGAAAACCGTGCACTGAAGAAAAGTGCATGGTTCAAGAAAACGACGATAAGAACTATTTCTGTTCCTCAGCACGCACGGCTGCTTCAGCGGCTTGAAATCCGATCTTTGAATGCGTGCCATCACAGAATGGTTTGTTGATACTGGCTCCGCAACGGCAAAGTGCAAATACAGGCTTCTTGCCCGTCAGATCGTAAGGGGTTCCGGTGGAGTCGACGAGTTCGATGAGTCCTTCGGGATCTTCAACACGGAACGGGCCGTTGGGACGGACGGTGATCTTGATTTTCGCCATGATTCCTCCGGAAACAATTCTCGCACAACCTCAGTGTCGAAACGCCACATTGACCAGAAGTTTGTCACCTGTGATATCGACAACGTTACAAAAAGTGCGATGATCGCGCTTTGTAAAGTCGAGCCCAACGCGCGAGTTCCCAATTTTAAGATTCCGGATGTGCAGATGACCAAGCCAGTCTGGCAGTTGCGGGTTGATGATGTTGAGTTCTTTCCTGTGCGCCGAAGGCCTGATGCCCAAAACCGAGGTAAGAATCAGGAAGATGGAGCCCGAAGCCCAAGCCTGCGGAGAGCAGGAGACTGGATAGTGCACCGGTTCGTCGAATGGACGACGTTGCACGCCGCAGAATAGCTCAGGGAGGCGATAGTCGCGGAACTCCATCGCTGCCTGGAAGAGCGCGCCCAGAACGCGCAACGCAGGCTCACGAAATTCATTCAGAGCCATTCCATGTGCGATCAGCGAATTGTCATGCGGCCAGACGGAGCCACGATGATAACTGAGGGGGTTGAAGACTCGCTCCTGTTGGGACATTGTGCGCCAGCCCCAACCGCTGAACATATCGTCCTGCATCATGCGCTGTGTGACAACACGCGCACGCTCACGGTTGATGATTCGGCTCCACAGCAGGTGCCCGGGATTGGACGCAATGACCTCAAGCGGCTTCTTTTCAGCGTCGAGGGCCATGGCGTAGAAGTTGCGCTCGACACTCCAGAAAGTCTTGTCGAAGCGGCGCGCTAGCTCGTTGGCTTCGCGACGGCATTTTTCCGCTCTCTCACCGTCACCGAACATTCTGAGCAGCGATGCCATGCGGTACTTGGCATCGTACACATAGCCCTGCACTTCGCAGAGCGCGATAGGTGGGATGGCGACCCGGCCATCGCGATGGATATTCGCGTCCCACGAATCCTTCCAGCCCTGGTTGATAAGACCGCGGGGCGAACGCCGCAGGTACTCGACGAATCCGTCGCCATCTATATCACCATAGTGATCGATCCAATCGAGCGCACGATAGACGTGCGGCAGCATCTCGCGCGCGAGCGCTTCGTCGGATGTCCAGTTAAATGTTTCACTCAACAGAATCAGCCAGAGCGGGGTCGCATCCACCGACCCGTAATACGGTCCGAAAGGAACTTCGCCGCATCGAGTCATTTCGCCTTCGCGAGATTCGTGCAAAATTTTCCCCGGCTGCGCATCGCGCCAATCATCCACTTCACTGGCCTGGTACCGGGCCAAGACGCGCAATGTGTCCTTCGCTAACTCCGGGTTGAGCGAGAGCGTCTGATACGCGGCGATGATGGAGTCACGTCCGAAGATTGTCGCGAACCAGGGAATTCCAGCGGCAATCACGTGCTCATTGCCAAAAGGAATCCGCAGCGCGTGGAAGTCTCCCATTGCATTGCGAAGCAGATTGTCAAAAACAGAATTAGAACTAGTAAAGGAAGTGGAGGCCGAATCAAATTCGTGGAACGCGGTACGACGGCTTTGCAATTGCGCGTCGAACTCGTAAAGTTCCGCCCGACTCTCCTTGTTTTCCACCTTTGGAGTGATCGTGATTTCCAGCGCAGTTTTGCGCAGAGGTTCCAGGCGGAGTTCCCAGCGTGCCGTGTAACCTTTAATCCCGGTGGGGGGTGGGTTCATGCGAACGACCGTTTGACGGAGGACGTCATCACGTCCTCGGTAGCTGAAGATCAGACCGTCATCCTCAATGAGCGGCTGAAAGTACTGTCCATGCGCGGCTCTCGCCACACCACGCACTTGGAAAACATCTACAAAATCTGCATTGCATGTCACCTCAACGGTGAATTCGACGGGACAGCGATTGAAGTTCTCAAATGTGTATCGGTCAAAGAGAATATCTGAGGCCAACAACTGCTCACGCCGGATATGAATCGTGTTCTCAGGAAGATCAAAGGAATCTCGAAGCGTGATGTTTCCAGTTGTGAGTTCGATTTGCGAGACGAAGGTTTTTTCGGTACTGCTGGACAGGACGACAGAACGCTGGCCGTCTATTCTGAATTCGAGATGGGACAGAAAGCGAGTGTCCTCGTGAAAAAAACCAACGTCAGGCGCACCGGGAGGAACGATGTCTCCTGCAACACTGGTGGCGAGAAACGTCTTTCCGTCAATCAGGGTCAGGTTATTGACCTTGCGCGGCGACTGCGCCTGATGGGCAAGGCGCGGCTCCATGTGCGGAGATTCCATTGGCACAAGATTGTCTATGTGGAGAATTCCGGAAGAACTCATGCCGCGGCCTGGCTCCCTATGCCGCTGTCCTCAAACAGCGCAACTTCGTCATACATTTCGCGATAAAGAGCAAGGTAGTCCAACACCATTCGCTCTACAGAAAAATGCTGCTGAGCGTAAGCGCGAATCGCTGCAGGTTTAAGAGAATCAATATTGTGCAGGCTAGCGGTTGCGCCGTCTATGCTGGAGCAGATGAATCCGCTTACGCCATCGCTCACCACCTCTCTCACGGAACCACCGGGAAATGCAATCACCGGCGTTCCGGTGGCCATCGCTTCCACCATCACCAGTCCGAATGGTTCATCCCACTCAACAGGAAAGAGCATCGCCATGGAATTTCCAAGAAGCTCATTCTTCATCGCTAGGTCGGCTTCGCCAAGGTACTCAATAAATTTTCCGTCGATGTGTGGCTTGACGCGACTCTCGAAATACTCTCGAAACAGGGGCTGGACTTCACCAGCAATCTTCAGAGGGATCCCACTACGCTTTGCGATTTCAATCGCGCTATGAACCCCTTTTACTGGGGCAATGCGTCCCAGAAAACTCAGATACTGTTGCTTGTTCGTCTGAAGCTGATACTGGGCCAGATCGATGCCATGGTGAATTGTGCGAATTCGTTTCAATGATTCCTTTTGCCTCTGAAAATCACTAATCGCGACGAATTCCACATTCTCAAAGCAGCCATAAAACTCGCTGAGCGAGGGTAGATGCGGATGGTGCACGGTGTACACCCAGCGGGGCCCGCGCATGCGCGTGAAGGCGAGTCCTGGTGCGTTATTCAGGTGAATGATATCTGCATCCGGAAGGCAATCGTTTACTGCCCAGGAAGTGTGATTCAAGTCTTTCAAACTGGAATACATCTCTTCCTCGATAGGCCAATCGTCCTGCGCGTAGAGCCAGCGCACCTCTGCTTGAACCCTGCTTTCGCCGTTTGCGTACACCACAACATCAGCCCCTAACGCGACAAGACCTTCAGCAAGTTGCGAGATGAAGAGTTCCGTACCGCCGTACTTCTTGGGCGGCACACAAATAAACGGAGAGGCGACCAAAGCTATGCGCATTGCTACTCCCACGAGCAGGTTGATGAAGGGAGGCGGGGATGCCGCTTACCAGTGGGTTTGATGCGGAGGGGAGACTCGCAGGTTATCGCGCCAGCTTTGGATAGGTGAGTCTCGGATCAGTACAGGGCCTCGACATCAGCCAGAGAAGACCGTTCGCGGCGCATTGCAATCTCCACTTCTGCTTCGAACTCGATGGCACGCTGCTGACTGGTGTGCGCGTCCATTACGCGTGCCTGCGCTGCAAGACCAATGGCGCGCAACTCAGCCTCGTCCATGCGCAGATAATCTGCAATTCCCTCTGGACCAGAGGGAAGGAGTATCTCGCGCCCTGGTTCAAAGAACGTATCTAATCCAGGCCAGTTATCACTCGCAATCGTTGCACCGCAAGCCGCCGCTTCAAACAGGCGCACGGAGGGGGAATAGCCAGCCATCACCATGTCACGGCGAGTGATGTTGAGCGTCAATCGAGAGGATGAGTAAAGATGAGCATGCCAACGTGGATTGAGATGCACGATGCGACGAACATTGCTCGGCCACACTGTGCTGGTGGGATATTGTGGACCGGCCACGATAAACCGCTCTTCCGGCAAAAGCGTAGCAGCACCGCAAAGTAGATGCTCCAGCTTCGGCTGACGGTCTGGAGCGTAGGTCCCCATATAACTCATCGCGCACTGAAAACGCGCGGAGGGCGGATGTGCTCGATAGTGGTCAGGGTCAAAACTGCAGTAGAGCGGGGCAGTGCGATGAACTCCGAACTTCGTTTGAAGCTCTGTCAAAATTGCCCCCCCAGTGAAGCTGAAGTAAACATCGAGGGCTGGAAGTTGCTCTGCACGGACGTAATCAGTGGCACCGCTTTCAAGCAGACTTGCCACGGTGATCGGTGTGTCTATGTCATAAAACGTTCGCACCGGAGTCTTTGACTCAAGCATCGCGTTGATCGCAGCAATTCCGTCGGGGAAATACGACCCAACCATCGCAACATCAGCCGATCCGAGTGTGCGACGGACTTCGGGAAGAACATCTTTCCAGTTCGTATAGAGTTTGAGGTCACAGAATTCCGGTTCGGGCAGGTCGCGATTGGAGGCGTACCACTCCACATCCTTCTCAAAGAACACAATCCGGTGGCCACGCGCATGCAGCGCACGAGCCAGCGCACGAAAGGTAGTAGCGTGACCATTTCCCCACGATGACGTGATGGAAAGTCCGAAGATAACGACTTTCAATGCAGCCCCTTACCTTTCCGCCTCAGGCGCGACGCTCGACTTCCTGGAGCAGAAATTGGTCCACGGCGCTGGGGTGACGCTCCGCACGAGCGAGGTTTAAGATCTGTTCAACTTCCGCAGCGCGTTGCGCGTAAGTGTGCTCTGCCAAAGCCCTCGCCTGCATGGCGTTTCCAATCGAGCGCGAATCTGCCGCGGATCTTTTCCGTAAATAGGTCACAACATCCTCAGCGTTCTCCGCTACCAGAATTTCACTACCCGGCGCAAAAAACTTCTCGATACCATACCACTTGTCCGTGATGAGACATGCCCCTGCGCCCGCCGCTTCAAAGACACGTGTGGGCGGGGAGAATCCGACATCGGCCATCGAATCGCGATTGATATTCAGCACCATCCTTGCAGAGGCATTCACGCGGTTGTGCGACCCAGTACCGACGTGACCGATCCATCTAACGTTTGCAGGAAGAGGTTTTCCGCCCCACCCCTCACCACCCAAAATAAAGCTCATCTCAGGCGCGAGTTCCGCGGCCCGCAAAAAGAACTGTTCCACCCTAAGCTCACGATCAGGAAGGCGATTGCCTACAAACACCAGATCGCAAGCCAGTGATGCGTCAGGCAACTCAGCATGATGCGTATCTGGATCGAGCGCGTTATAGATGGGATAGCAATTTCGCGCTCCCAACGCGAGATAGCGTCGCACCACTTCCGGTCCGCCTCCGTAGGTGAAAACGAAATCATACCGAGGAATGCAATGGCGGAATGCGTCGAGAGAATCGGCCTCTATCCGCTGCAAGGTTGCGGGAGCATCTACGTCCCAGAATGAGATTCGAGTGTGCGGGGACTGGCAATCGAGGAGGCGACGTTCCAGTAAACCGTCATCAGCGCCGACGCCACTGTGCTTGATCACAAGGTCAGCAGTACAGGCAAGGTTGATCAACTCGTCGATGTCTCGAGGCGTCTGGTAGACGATGACCTTCGCGTACTCAACTTCGCTGAGATCGCGATTCTGCTGGCGCTTGTAAATGTCCGGCTCAGCAAAGGTAACTTCATGGCCGAGCGCGGCTAGATTCTTGTACATACCCCGATAGTAGGTGGCCGCCCCGTTCCAATAGCTTGAAGTAATGCTAGACCCGAAGACGAAAATTCTCATTGCATGATTTCTCCACAAATTTCCATGAGCTGCCCGGCACGGTGCATGCAGGTATGATGCTGTCTGATCGTTTCCAGTCCACTGGAAGCAATCTGTCGCCGTGCGTTGTCACTCTGTAAGAGTTCTGTGAGCACCGTCGTCATCTCACTGCCGTTTCTTGCCACTACGTAATCTTGATCGGGATGAAACAGTCCCTCCGAGTCTGTCCAGGGTGCGCAAACCAGAGGGATGCCGCAGGCAAGCGCCTCAAAAACGCGGATCGTCGGCACGCCACTTAATCCGTTGGCATATTGACGGCGCGGAACATGCAGGGCAAGTCTGCTCGCGGCATATACGTCGGGAGCCGCGAGATTCGGAAGGTACCCACGATATTCGATTCCCGCGTTCTGCAGGGTATTGCGAGCGTTGTCTGGATATCGCACGCCGTGCACAAGCACGCTCTTATTTGCAGCCGTCAACTCCGCAGCAGGACCAATAAAGAATTCCTTGAGTTCGGCGGTTCGCTCCTCGTCTCCCCAGTTACCGATCCACACTACATCGATCTCCTTGGAGCGCGCTTGCGGTCGGAAGACGCTGATGTCTGCAGCTTCATGAAAGGTCCACACACGCGGCACGCCGAAACCGTCAGCGTAAATCTTCCGGATCGCCTCGCCAAATGCGAGCACGCCATCAAAGAGATGAAGAGGAAAGCGAAGAATCTGCCCTGCGTTGGAATAGGCGCGATGATGTGTGTCATGAAAGAGCGCGTGAAAGCCAAGGCGCTTCTTGCGCTCCAGAATCTCGTTTACCAGCTCCGGCTCATTCCATTCGTGGATGATCACGATGTCGGCGTCCGCTAGCTCGCGGTTCAGAAATGCAGGCAGGCTCGCGTCGCGCGAGTAAAAGCGAACATCCAGTTCCGGATAAGTGCCATGGAACTGATCGATAGCGCCGATAGCTGCATCGCCCTCTTTCACAAGGTTGGTTAACGACCATGAACCCACTTCTTCATAGCAGCGGACCTCGTGGCCCATCCTAACCAGCTCGCGCGCCAGTCCGCGTAAAAAATGTGCATTCCCGTGATTCCAGTCGCTGATCCAAGAGTGTGCGAAGTAGCGAATACTGAGTGCCTGCTTCATGCGGCCGACACTCGACGCTCTAGTAGAGCTGAATAAAGCCGCAGGTATTCGTCCACCATCTGTTCCGTGGTGTAGCGCTCCAGGGCACGCTGCAATGCACGACCTGCGTATTCATGACATAGCTTCGGATCGGCTTGTAATTGTTCCAATACCTCGCCCAGCGAGTTTGCGTCATCCTTGCGAAAATAGAGTGCAGTGTTTCCCCAAATCTCTCGGAAGCTGGGAATATCATTCACCACGAGCACGCAGCGGGAGAGTGCCGCCTCGAGTGGCGAAAGCCCAAAGGGTTCATATTTCGATGGAGCGATGTAAATAGCAGCGCGGCTCATCAGTTCGCGCACCTCTACCTCACCCAGTTCTCCTTCGTAATTGACGTGCGCAGCCTTGTTGGACGCCACCACTGAAAAATCCGGTAACACGTTAGTGAGCGACAGTGCGCCCGCAAGATGGATAGGAAACGGGGAGGACTTCAGCTGCAGGATGAGTGACATCTGCTTGCCTTCATCCCACAAGCGCCCTGCGCTAACGGCAATGCCCTGCTTCTCCACCGGGGAATGAAAGAGCGCAGGCGTACATCCGTTATAAATGACACGCGGAAGTCTCTGCGTCCCGTACAGGTCTTCGATCGTATCCATCATCCAGCGCGATGGTGCGGCCACCACAGTCGCTCCCGCCAGGCCCCGCGCGACAATCCCGCGATAGCATTCGGTCCAAGCATCGCGCGGATGTTCACCGCGCACCTCCCGCCACCAGCTCAAGACGTCGCTGTGAGCCACCACAACTTTGGGCATCGGAACGTCGAGGGAGCCAAAGCAGTACTGGCCCAAATGCAATAGGTCAGGCTTACACTCGGCAATCACTCGAAGCAGATAAGCGCATGACTCAGATATATCGACCTCAGAGTCCTGCATCCACTCCAAACGAAAGCTCGTCGGGTAATACTGCACACCGGAGAGTCCAGCCAGCCACGAGCGTCGTGCACGGCTAGGCACGCCGCCAAAGCTGACCAGCGTGACTCGCACCCCACGCGTCACAAGGCCAGACACCAGTTCACGCGTATAGCTCCATACGCCGCCGACGGTATCGGTTGTGACCAGAATGTGCATTCCGCTCCTAATGTGTTACCGCCGCGTTGGATTGGTAGATCCAACGCGGCGGCTTCATACTCGGCGCGAGCGAGGGATGCAGGTCTGCATCTTGCGCCGCGCCTCTGCTCCTCGAGGCAGGTACTCCATCGGGAGCAGCAAACCCACTCAGGCTGTCAAACCATATGCAACCAGGCGTCCGGAAGCCTCTTCCACTCGGTCCACCGCGCTCTGAGAACGCAGCCATTGCACAAGCTCAACCACCCCGTCGTCAAACTGATAACGGGGGCTATACCCCAAAAGCTGTCGCGCCAGCGCGATGTCTCCGAAGCAATGCCGAATATCCCCGGCACGATACTTGCCCGTAATCTCCGAAGGCGCCTCCACGCCAAGAGTTTGCGCCAGCGTCTCTGCCACCTTCCGAACCGTAACCGGGCTTCCTGAACCAACGTTGATCGCCAAGCCATCGGCCTCGGTGCATTCCATTGCTAGCAGATTCGCCTGAACTACATCATGCACGCTGACAAAGTCTCGCAACTGTTGGCCATCCTCAAAAATAAGCGGAGCGCGACCGTTGAGCAGTCGCGAGGCAAAGATCGCGGCAACTCCCGTGTATGGATTCGAAAGCGCCTGGCGTGGTCCGTAAATATTGAAGTACCGCGGAACTACCACCGGTATGCCGTACGTCCGTCCATATAGCAAACTCATTTCTTCCTGATCTTTTTTACCGAGTGCATACATCGAACTGCACTGCAACGGTTTGCTCTCGGCAGTCGCAGCCGCTTGCAACTCGCGTCCGCACTCCGGACACAGAACCTCCCACTGCTTAGCCTTCAGCTGTGCGGACGGGCGCAATGGGGGAGCGATGCTGCCGTGCTGCGAGCAAACGTAACGACCTTCCCCGTAGATGGACATAGAGGACGCAACAATCAGCTTCTCAATCTTGTTGCCGTGATCGAGCAGCGCCTGAAGAAGGTTCGCTGTGCCTTGCGTATTGGTTTCCATGTAGGAAGCGATCTGATACATGGATTGCCCAACACCCACAGCAGCGGCGAAGTGATACACCACATCAACGCCATTGACGGCCTTGCGAAGCGATTCAATGTCACGCACGTCGCCGCGCACAAACTCTGACTCCCGGGAGAGATATTCGGGAAAGCCGCCGCGGTGGACCTGATCGCTCAGATTGTCAAAAACCCGAACCGAGTGGCCTGCGCCAAGCAGAGCGTCCACCGTGTGCGAGCCCACAAATCCAGCGCCTCCGGTCACCAGAACTTTGTGGCTCATGCCTCCTCCAGACGTGAAACGAACTCACGCTCCGCAGGAGCGCTCACCCCTGAAGTACGTCCACGCGGCGCATAGCGCTGCACTGCCCAACGGGCGAAGTCGGCAAAGTCCTCAGGATTCTTCGCAGGGCTGGTGTAGTGTGGCGCGATGCCAAGGTGCTCCGGTGTGAAACAAAGCGTGATCGTGGTGTCAAACTCGTCAAGCGCAGACATCTGCCGGTCAAACCATGCCTCTGCGCCAGGACGAAACCAGTCTGCCCAACTAATGCCGGTCCGTACTGCTCGCACGCCCAGCTCCCGGAGACGCTCTACTCCTAGCTCAAGGCGGTGATCCTCGAAGTGAAACCACTGGCAAACGCCCAGCCCAGAGGGAAAGTTTGCGGCCGCAAGCTTTGGAGAGCCGTCTTCCCGATACAAACCCATATAGTAATGGCGGTAATATGCACTGCCTTCCGCTTCTTTATGGCGCGTGGTGGCTGTCCAAGTTGCTGGCAAATCGAAGAGGCTGTACCAGTGCACGCGCTCCACCAAGGGCAACAGCAGTTCCGCGGACCGCTGCAATCCGAAGAGCTGAACCTCTTCGGCACCGAACGAGGATGCGCCCGCCTCGCTTACCCACAGAGACTTGCCGCCAGCCACCGCGCGAATCTCTTCCAGTTTCTTGGGCCATTCGGAGACATTCCAGTGATTCCAGTCGAGAGGAAAGCCATGTACGGCTAAAATATCCACGGATTCCATTACACCATGCAGCGAGAGAAGCTCAATGAATCGGGGATCGATGGGAGAGATGCCGCCGAGCACGATCTTCAGCTCCGGATTCCTCTCCCGGATCGCCTTCGCTCCGGCGTGAACCAATGAAGCAAAGTGCTTCCACTCCGGGTCCAAGTTGAAGTCCCAGTGAGAGAGATTGTTCGGCTCATTCCACAACATCACAGCTTCCACCATCAGGCCTCGGCCCTCCCAAAATCTTGTGCCATCTGCAAAACATAGATACGCAGGCAGCTAGAGCGTTCCATCCAACTCCATGTGATGTACAAATCTGCCCTCGCGTGACCGCGCATCGGGCGAACAAATCCAGGTTTCACTCTCAGGATGCGATTCAATCTCAAGCCCGGCGGAGCGCAACATGGCTTCCGCGGCAGCCCGATTCGGAATCCACCAATTTGTCTGGTCGTTGGAGTAGCTATTCTCGACGAAATACATCTGTGGCCAGCTCGGATCGGCAAAAATGTCTTTGCGCCAGAAGTCGTAGTCGCCTTCCCAAGGCTTTACTTCCTCGGAGCCCCGAATCATGGTCTGAAAGACCAGCTTCCCGCGAACCTTGGATACCACCTTGTCCAGCGCGTAGAGCGGATAGCGAAGGTGGTACAGCACACCCATGAAGATGACGAAATCAAACTGCCCGGCAATCTCATCCACCTGGTAAACACTTCGCTTCTCGAGTTCGATCTCCAGTCCCAGCGTCCGAGAAGCCAACCTCGCCTGCTCAAGGTAACGATCGCAGATGTCAATTCCAAGTACGCGACTGGCACCACGCTGCTTCATTTGCAGCGAGTAGAATCCCCCGTTGCAGCCGATATCCAGCACCGTGGCCCCGGTCAGGTCCTGAGGCAATGCGGGAGAGATGTGCCGCCACTTTACGTTCGGAAAATCGCCAAGAAAGTGATTAGGCGCAGTCTGGATTCCGTGCAGGTCGATATTGTGGAACCAATCGCCCAGCTCGGAAATCTGCTGCGCCAACGGGTCGGACTCAGGTGCCGTATAGGCGGATGGAAGACTCTGCAATGGTGGCATCAGACTTTCCCGGCAGTTACGCGGTAACCTTCCGCTTCCGCCTACAGACTTGGAAGCAAAGGCTTCTACTCGGGATGCCTCAAACCGGGGAAGGTCTGGTCAACCAATCTAAACAGCTCGACGGCCCGTCAACAGATTGACCACGGCAATCACAAGTGCTACCACCAGCAGCAAATGAATCAGGGACCCAGCAACATGAAAGCCCCAACCCAACAACCAGAGCACGAGCAGAATCGCAAAAATTGTCCAGAGCATTCGTTCTCTCCCACACGGCATTTGAATTCCGCCGACTCACAACTTTGAATGAGGCAGCACCTTTGAAGTTGGCCGGGAAGAAGAAAAGCGAAAACAGAAAAGCACGCACAACCCTAATATCAGCTGTGCGTGCGTTGGGGGAAGGAAAACTCGGAGAACACTTGCCCCCGCGAGGGGGCGCAGAACGTCAGTTCACGCTCTCCAATCGCAAACGGATGCTGCTGGCAAGCTGGCAGACTGAAGTGAGCTTTTCGATGGCGTCGGCAGGCATTTCATGACTGCGCATAGCCAACTCAGTGGAGAGCAGAATTCCGGTCACGGCGTCGCGAATTTCACTCCGTAACTGGGATTCCGCCGCACGAATTGCAATCATGCGCGACTCACGATTGCGCCGGGTCGCCAAGCGGAGCTCACGCGTAATGCGCTCGGCATTGCTGATCGCCAGGTTCACATAGACTGGCACCGCCATGCCCAGGTTATTCAGCAACGTCTCCAACGCGTCGCCCTCTGCCTCGACCATGGGGTCATCTAGAATGACCGACGAATACTCATTGTTACGTAACATGCTGGCGGCCTTCCGCACGGTTTCGCAAACCTCGACCGTCTCACCTACTGCGAGTTCAAGGGCATTGCCGCATTCTCCGCGACGGTTGCTCGAAGTGACTAATAGAATCATGATTTCCTCACTAGGCCCTCGCCAGCGCACGAGCGGGGCGCGGAAGTTGCTCCCACGTCTTCAATCCAGGGAGCACTCGACTACTGCAGAGCGCCGTATTCTTTGAGTTTTCTATAAAGAGTGGTTTTGCCTATGCCAAGCAGCCGCGCTGCCTCCAACTTGTCCCCGTGAAGCATTTCGATGGCGCCTAGAATTGCCTGCTTTTCCATCTCCGCAATCGGCAGTATGCCGCGCCGCGGAATCAGCTTGTCCGACGAAGGTTCGACCTGCTCCCGCCAGTTCTGAATGGTGGTAGGAAGATCCGCGATATGAATCGTCGGACCACTGGTCAGCGCACAGGCGCGCTCAATGCAGTTTTCCAATTCGCGGATATTGCCCGGCCACTCGTAGCTGAGCATAAGCTTGAGCGCATCATCGCTGATATTGCGTTGCACGCCGGTCGAGCGCGTCAGCCTCTCCAGAAAGTGCCCTACTAGTAGAGGAATGTCTTGCTTGCGCTGGCGCAACGAGGGAATGCGCAGACTTAACACATTCAGCCGGAAGTAGAGGTCTTTGCGGAATGTTCCCTGGGCAACCGCTTGCTCCAGGTCGCGATTGGTCGCGGCCAAGACACGCACATCGATTGCAACCGGCTTGGTGCCGCCAACCGGTCGGATTTCCTTCTCTTGCAGCGCACGAAGCAGCTTGGATTGCAGATCGATCGGAAGCTCGCCTATTTCATCAAGGAATATGGTGCCCCCGTCGGCGGCCTGCAATAAGCCATCCTTGTTCTTGTTAGCTCCAGTGAACGCGCCCTTGACATAGCCGAAGAGCTCACTCTCGATCAGTGACGGTACCAGCGAGCCACAATCAATCGCCACAAACGGCTTGTCCCGGTAAGGCCCTGAAAAGTGGATGGAGCGCGCTACAAGTTCCTTGCCAGTTCCGCTCTCGCCGAGGATCAGCACTGGATGTGAGCTGTGTGCCGCCTTGGAAATGATTCGGTAGAGCTTCTCCATTTCCGGAGAACGGCCCACGATGGCGCCGAAACCTTCCCTGCTCTTCACCTGCTCCCGCAGAATCCGGTTCTCGCTGGAAAGCTGAAGGTGGCCAAGCACCCGGTCGAGAATCATCCGCAATTCTTCAAGGTTGAAGGGTTTGGTTACATAATCGTAGGCGCCCTGTTTCATAGCCTGTACAGCCGACTGTACGCTGGCGTAGCCAGTCATCACTATGACGACGGTCTCAGGACGGCGGCGCTTGACTTCTCTCAAAACCTCTATTCCGCCGAGGCCCGGAAGGCGCAAATCGAGCAGCACAACATCAATGCTGGTGGTATCGAGCACCCGGAACGCATGCTCTGCGTTGTCTGCAATGTAGGTGGAGTAGCCGATTCCCTGCGCAACGTCGCGACAGCCTTCTCTGATGGACCGCTCATCATCCACGATGAGCAGGTTCAGCAGGTTTGCCTCCGCCTTGTCGCGTGTGGGTTCCATAGCTAGCGCTCCCAAAATTGTACTTATCGGCACTTCCGTGTTGGAAGTGCCTGTGTCACCCGGTCGTGTGCCGTGGGACACGTCTATATAGTGATTGGGTTTCCATTCCGCCGCCGTGATGCCTGCATACGCCATTGCATTCGCCTCCATGCCTGATCTCGTTGCTGCGTCTTTATTGCTCCCGCCTGGATTGATCGACCGGTGAGCCGCTAGGCGAGAGGTCCACCTCGCCACACGCCGCCAACAGTTGACTGCGGATTTCCCGCACCAGCGCACTACCGCGCTCGCTGCACTGGCAGATATCTTCGGCATGCAGTGCCAAAGATCCACCCTCCAGGTACTGGGAGAGCAAACCCGCCGCAATCATGACCCCGGTAAGAACATTTGCCAGCTCGTGGGTACAGCAGCGAATCCTCCGCACGCTATCGCCATCCAGAATGACGCCCTCAACTTTGCCCGGCATTGAGGAAGCTTTCGCGCTCATATTCGTTTCGAAGTTCACACCATTCTGGAATGCAATGCGCGTGCCAAATCGGATTAGAAAACGCAAATGATTGCAGGGAAATGAGTTGTGCGGAGTTTTCCCTTCGGATCCGACTTCTCATCGCGCCGCTGAGATTGCCAAACTGGAACTCATCCACGAGGGTTCGAGCACTATCCCCTATGTTTACAGAGATTTACCACCTTGGGAATGATTCCCGAAATGGGTGAGGAGACGAGGAAAGGTTGTACGTCCAATAGAGAAGCTGGGCGAGGCCACAAAATTGATTCGGCCTTTGCCCTTGAGAGTATTCCGATCTTTAGTGCTGCCCTGAAGCTGGTGAGGCGAGTGGCTCCCGTGCCAGCAACCCATGATGACGAGTGGCAAGATAGAGGGATCCCTGCTGCATGGCTGCTCCGGCAATTTCAAATCCGCTGTCGGCTTCGGCCTGCCATCTCTGCCCCTGATCACGGCTCACATAGACACTCTCTGAACCAACTGAGGTGGCAAGCAGCAGATCGCCATCGGAGCGAATCCAGATAATCTCGCGTGCCGCTAGACCATTCAACACGTGCTCCCAGGTTGCACTCTCCGGCGACCAACGGAGTGCGCCCTCGCGGGTACCAATCCACAAGGCCCCGTTTGCGGCGATCGTAAGCGAATATATCCGAGAGACCCACGTGGGAAGCGGCGGCTGCGACCAGTGTTCGCCTTCATCGCGGCTATACCAGATACCCCGCAGGCTGGCGGCCGCAACTGCCTGACCATGGCTGGAGACAGCTATGAATTCCTTTTGACCATCGAGGGCTCCACCCTTCCAGCTTTTTCCCTCGTTGTCGCTCACCAGCACACCGGCGTCAGTAGCCGCGTACCAGCGGTGGCCGAGTGCAAGGGCCATGGAGCGCCCCTCAAAATGGGAGCGGACGATCAGAGGTGGCAGGGGTTTGGGTAAGACCATTTTGCCGTTTTTCCCGCGAATAGGCTTGCGAGTCGGCGCCGGTTTCTCACTCTCGACATCTCGACTCGGAGCCCAATGTTGTGACGACGAATCGTACAGAAAGAGTCCGCGATTGGTGGCTGCCAGCAGCTGCCCTCGCGATGATTGCGCGAGATCGAACACTTCCAGCGCGCCCAACCCTCCGCCCAACTGCGACCAGATTCCATCGTGCGAGCGGAACACTCCACCGAACTCCTTGTCATTTAGAACTGCTGCGTAAAGATCGCTGTGGTGTTCTGAATCCGCCACTAGCGCGGTGATCTGCCGCTGCGAGAAACCTTCGTTGGAGGGATGGAAGGTGGCACCCGCATCATTGGAAGAGTAGACCCCGCCACGGTCTGTAGCAATCAGTACGCGGCGTGAATCACGCGGGTCAACCAGTACATCGTTCAGGATGAAGTTCGGTGGGGAGATCAGCTTGAAACTCTTGCCTGCATCCGTGGTCTTCCATAAGCCTTCTGTCGTTCCCGCGTAAACCACACGGCTGTCGCGGGGATCCTGCTGCAACACACGGGTGCGTCGCGCAGTACCGGGTATTCCCTGAACCTTGTGGAATAGATCGCCGCCGTTCTCGCTCTTGTAGATTCCCGAGCAGGCACTGGCGAAGACGATCTGCGGATTGGAGTGGTCGAGGATGATGGAAAATACATCCGAGTCATCGATGACTCCCTGCTTGATGATGCTCCAATGCACGCCTCCGTCGGAGGTCTTCCAGGGCAGGTGCCATGTTCCGGCATAAATGATTCTGGGATCGTGAGGATCAACAGCCACTGATTCGAAGTTCTTCAGGTCAGGATGACCCTCGGGAGTGATGCGCACCCAGCTTTCGCCCCAGTTGGTGCTGCGATAGAGGCCATCAAGCGCACCCACAACAAGAGTTCCCGGCAAAGAATCAGCCAGTGCGAGCGCCTGAACGCTCTTGCCACGCAGCGCGGCTGGCTCACTCCAATTGCGGCCTCCATTGCGGCTCACAAAGAAACCACCGCCCGAGCCGGTCACGCTCCAGCCGGCAACATAGATGGTTGCTGGACGCGTTGGATCGAAGGCTATGTTCTCCAACATGAGTTCGTGACCCGGTCCAAGATGCGCGAAGTGCTTCCAGTTCTTTCCTCCGTCCAAGGACTCGAACAGTGCACCGGCACCGGAGCCGAGCAGAATGTGATCTGGATTTGCGGGATCATAGGCGAGGGCACGTGCGTTCCCACCGTAGGGACCTACCGCATGCCATTGCGCCAGCGCTGGAGTCACGATCAAGAACAATGCCACAAAACCAAGTAGGAATTTCCGACTCACCAACATTCGCAGCCTCGTCTCCAGCAAAAAAATCCGACCGGACGCTAAAAGATTAGCGCAACCGGTCGGGAAAGAGCATCAGGCGCATTCCTTAGTTGGACGCGCCCGAAGATCAGGTGTGAATCTACGAGTTCTTGACCGCCTTGTGTACAACTTTGTGGGCCGCTTTGTGAGTCTTGTGGGCTGACTTCTTTGCCGGAGTAGAAAGACGCGGAATCGGCTTCACTTTGGATTCATCGACTGCCTTGGTGTCCGTGGCTGCGAATGTTGCGCCAGCCGGAACGATCCAAAGTTCAGTTTTTTGCTCATCGCCGCTGCCGGTTCGGGGCTCGATGCGGCTTGGATCGATTCCCTTCTCCTTGGTTAAGTAATCCTTCGTGTTTACGGCGCGCTCCGCTGCAAACTGTGAAGCCTTCTTGCTGCCCGCTTTCGCTGCGTCCTCTTTGGCAGTGGCATAACCAACCACCACACCCTTGGCGTCTGGAGAGGCAGACAGTGCATCGGCGTAACGATCAAGCTCGCCTTTTGCTTCGTTGTCCACGCGGGTTGGCCGTTTCGAATCGTGTTCAAACCTGATCTGACCGAAGTCGCTGGCAACCGGAGCAGGAGGCGGAACACTCACGTTCACCGAAGTGCTCGCCGAGGCAGTGAGGCTACGATCGTCACTGACTGTGCAGTTGACGGTGATGCCGCCGCCCTGAACCCCGGCGGTGTCTAGAGTGAAGGTGGGACCGCTACCGGTCAGACGCCCCGATGTCGCCGTGCAGTTATAGCTCAATGGGCGATTGTCGGGACTGCTACCAACAGCCGTGATCGTCGAAGCGTCGCCCGAAACCAACGAAGTAGGACTTGCTGACACTGACAACACGGGGGGATGCTTGGGAGGTTCGTTCACACTGAAAGCTACTTGGCAACTTGCAATCTGCTGATGAGTGCCCTTGCCATTGTCTGCGATCTTAGCGTTTACCGTGTAGTTGCCCGGTGCAAGATCTGCAGTCTCAACTGTAGCGGTGTTGCCAGTACTGCCAATCTTGGTGCCTGTATTCGCAGAATACGAATAGCTCAGGGTCCGCTTCGGAAGGAAGCCAGACGGGGTGACAGTGACTTTCACCGGGGCTCCAGCGTCCACAGCAGTGGGTTCAGCGCTACACCCTGCGCTCACCTTGCCCTCAGCCGGAGGCACACCGAAAGCGAATACCAGCCCGCCTTGGATCCGAACACCATCGAAGTTGTTTGAACCAGGCGAGAGCTTTGTGTAGGAGCTCTTCACATAGTCAGCCTGGAAAAAACGAACTGCAAAATGAGGATTGAAGGGGTATTCCAATCCGCCACCCACGATGTACACGGGCGAATTCTGGTCGGGATACAGCTTCGGCCCGAGATGCTGCCAGCCAACCATAGCTTCAGCGAACGGAGTGAAACCTTGGCGCAACTTGAACTGAGGACCGATCGCGAGTGAGTGAACATTGCCGAAATCGCTGTAATGGCCATTCGCATCCAGTGCAATTCCAGCCCAGTTGTTCAGGTTGTAGGTGAACTGTCCACCCCAGCCCTTCCTGAAGTCGTATATCTTGGTATCCACCAAACTTGGCGTAGTAGTAATCCTTCCGCCGGGGTTGTACCAGGAATACCCTCCAAATACTTCGAACTTCGGAGCGTCCTGTGCAAACGAATGGACGGTCAAGGCAACTGACAAAACCAACAAAGCTTTTAGATATCGACGCATTTGCGAATCTCCTTCCTGAAACTGAAGCGAACAAAGTACATGACTCGCGCCCTCCATGAGCGCGAGACTTTATTCGGTCCTACACTGAATATCTTAAACGGAACTTGTCCTGCATCTCAGCTTTTCAACCTATGTGACACCTTGTAAGTCAATCTTGGGAAACTTCTCTTTCCGGATGCGCGAAAGTGCTCCCGGGAGAGCTTCCGCTAAAAGAAAGCCGAGCAAAAGTTACACTGAGCTGAGTTCCTGCATCTAAATTACGTAGTTCAGAACACATCGGCTGGTAGGATTAGCCTCTAGCGGAACGTGTGCGAAAGGGTCTCCTCTGGATGGGTTTGGAAAAAGTACTAATCGTTGAAGACGAAGAGCATGAGCGCTCGGGGCTGGCGGAGTTGATTTCCGCCTGGGGATATCTAACCGAAACTGCACGGGACGGTGTAGAAGGACTGGGCAAGATAGAAAACTGGGAGCCCGGGATCGTGGTGAGCGATCTCAAAATGCCGCGCATGGATGGCATGGAGATGCTGGAGCGCGTTTCACAAACTCCGCGCGAGCTGTCTTTCATTCTGCTCACCGCCCAGGGCTCAATCGACTCCGCAGTGACTGCGATGAAGATGGGCGCGTATGACTTCATCGAAAAGCCAGTGAATCCAACACGGTTGCGCAACATCCTGCAGAACGCCGCCCGCCAGCGCGGCACGGATCGCGAACTGGAGGCTACACGACGTCTTTTGCGCGATAGCGGGAAGCTCGGCTCGCTTGTCGGTGCCTCGCGCAAGATGCAGGAGATTTTTCATCTTATCGAACTCGTCGCTCCCAGCACAGCGTCGGTCCTGATCACCGGCGAGAGCGGCACAGGCAAGGAATTGGTCGCCCGCACGATCCACGAGCTATCTCCGCGAAAGAACCGGCCGTTTGTCGCCATCAACTGCGCTGCAATCCCAGAGACGCTGATCGAGAGTGAGATATTCGGCCACGAAAAGGGAGCATTCACCGGAGCACTTGAACGACGTACTGGCTGCTTCGAACTTGCTGAAAGCGGAACGCTCCTCCTCGACGAGATTGGTGAAATGCCGGTTGGCACGCAGGCCAAATTGCTTCGCGTATTGGAGGACCGAAAGCTCCGCCGCTTGGGAAGCAAGTCTGAGACCACAGTTGACGTGCGCGTGCTGGCCGCCACCAACAAGGTTCCGGAAGAAGCGGTGGCACGTGGCCAGCTACGCAATGACCTGTATTACAGGCTGAACGTTTTCAATATTCATATGCCTCCTCTGCGTGCTCATAAGGAAGACATTCCGAGCCTCACGCATACCTTGATCCAGGATATGAATGCCAAGCATCAGCGCGACGTACGTACCGTCAGTGATCAGGTAATGCAGATGTTCGACAACTTCTCATGGCCGGGGAACGTTCGCGAATTACGCAATACGCTGGAGCGCGCAGTGATCGTCTGCGACGGCAGCGTGATTGAACCGCGTCATCTTCCCCCGGCCTTCGGAGCCAATCCGATGCGCTTCACGCAAAGCGACGACGATGCGATTCATCTCGGCGTGGGCACAACGGTGGACGAAGCGGAGCGTCAGTTGATCTTGATGACCTTGGAGTCGACGCATAACAATAAGACGCGGGCAGCTGAAATCCTCGGCATCAGCCTGAAGACGTTGCACAATAAACTGAAGGAGTACGGGACGCAGGGAAGGCAGGTCGGCGTGGGCTCACACGAGACCGGCGGCTGATGAAGAAGTAGCCAGCTTTGCATTCCCCTTTCGATGCCGCGGCTTAGACTCAAAACCAAGTTGGTGCTGGCAATCAGCGGAATGGTCTTCGCGCTGGTGGCAACGCTCTCCTGTGTTTACGTATCCCAGATACTTCGCCAACGCATCCACGAAAGCTACGACAATGCCGACTTCATCGCTCACCAAGTACTGCATGCTGCGCGCCAAGCCCTGGAAACCGAACTCCCCAACACTAGCGTAGAAGCCCAGGATTCCATGCAGGCCCGCAACGCCATTGCCGCAATCTTGCAGCGCGATGAAGCCATGGGTTCACTGCTGCAATCGGTCGTGGGCTATAACGTGGAGGTGTATGACGCCGCGCTAACTGACCGCAGCGGCGTTGCGCTACTCGATACCGACGTCAGTTCTATCGACAAAGTGGTTCCCCGGCGCCCGGCGCTCTCTACATTGCGGGATGGTGGGTTTGCCAACCAGATTCGTGCCGTATACGGTCCGGCCCGCGTATATGAGGTCGCGCTTCCGGTGCAACGTCAGGGCGTGCCCTTTGGCGAGATTCGCGTCGGCCTATCCACTCTGTTTCTGAAACAAGAATTGGTACCGCAGCTTAACCGCGCGCTTCTGCTTTCCGCAATCGCCGTCCTGCTCTCACTTGCACTTGCAGCGGTTCTCTCTAACATTGCCCTGCGTCCGCTCGAAGCAATCGCCCGTCGCTTGGACGCGATGACCACGGAGACGGAGAAGTCCGAACCTGAGAGCGAGCGAACCGATGAGTTTGGCGCGGTCAGCAATCGCATCGACCGCCTAGGTCGTCAGATGCACGACGTCCGCGAGGTCTTCTCCGCCTTGAAGGAAAATCTTGATCAGCTCATGTCCACCTTGCAAGACGGGCTCATCCTCTTTACACGAGACGGCCGCATCGTGCTGGTTTCTGCCTCAGCCGAACGTTTTATCGGGCGCCCGCGGGGTGAAATGCTCGGTCGGATGGTGGAAGAGGTTTTCGACGACTCAACCCGCCTCGGACGCATTGTGCTGGATGCCTTCGCCCTTCGCCAGGAAGTTCCTTCACGCGAGATCGAGATGGAGCGCGGACGCAGAGTTCAGCTCGCGCTCGACTTCATCTCCGAGCGTGGCGTGGCAATCGGCGCGCTGCTCACGGTGCGTGATGCGGAATCGGTACGACGCATTGAAAATGAGATTGAACTCTCGCGGAGACTGGCGGCCATCGGACGCCTCACCTCAGGCGTGGCACACGAGGTGAAGAATCCAATCAACGCCATCGTCATCCATCTCGAGATACTGCGCGAGCGAATCCTGCAACTCGACCCGGAAACGCGACGGCATATGGATATCATAAACTCGGAGATTCACCGCCTGGACCGGGTGGTGAAGACCCTGGTGGACTTCTCTCGGCCCGTCGAACTGAAGTTGCAGCCCATGGACTTGCGCGATCTCGCCGCCGAAGTCGTCGCGCTTGCCTCACCAGAGGCGCGCTCGCACAACGTTGAAGTAATTCAGCACATGGGGGAACACGCTCTACGCGTGCGGGTGGACACAGACCTGATGAAGCAGGCTATCCTGAATGTAATGATCAATGGAGTGCAGGCAATGCCCGAAGGCGGAACACTGACATTGCGGGCGTTCGCCTCTGGTCAGGCCGCGGTGCTCGAGGTGCAAGACACAGGCAACGGCATTTCTCCAGAGATTCGCGATAAGATTTTCAATCTGTATTTCACCACCAAGAAGTCTGGGAGTGGGATTGGGTTGGCGCTCACCTACCGTGCCATGCAACTGCACAACGGGGCTCTTGACCTGGACTCGGAGGCGAGACAGGGTACGATCTTCCGCTTTATGCTTCCATTGGTGGTGCCGGAGACGGCGAAGACACCGGATGCAGTCCAGGAAACCGTGATTCCACCACCGCACTGATAAGGGAAAGACTATGCCCGCTCTCCGTTTCCATGCTCGACACAACTGGCTGCTTGCAGCGGGTGCGCTGTGCTGCCTGTTGGTTGGGCTGGGATGCGCCAAGAAGCCTGTACGCGCGGTTCCTGCGGTACTGGCGCCGAGCATTGAGACCGAGCCGCAGCCAGCGCCTGCGCCGGAACAGCCCGCTGACGCCAATGCCAACGCTCCACAGCCAGCGCCTGCCAGCGAACCACAAGCCAACCAGCAGAGGCCGAAGCCGAAGCCACGCAAGCCTCCTGTGACGCGCAGACCAGTGCAGGCTCCGCAGCAACCAGCGGCAGAGGCTCCGAAGATGGAGACCGCGAGACCAGGCGACAACTCCGCTCAGATCACCGCCGATGTGCCGCGCGCTGCGGTGCAGTCGCAGCGGCAGAACACCGAGAACCTGCTGCGCAACTCCGAGGGACAACTCGGACGGATCACGCGCGCACTTGGCGACGGTGAGCAGGGAATGCTGCGTCAGGCCCGCAACTACATTGCCCAATCCAACCAGGCGCTGCAAGCCGGAGACATTGAGCGTGCGTACAACCTCGCGGTGAAGGCCAGCCTGCTGGCGAACGAACTATCCAAATAGGCTGGCCCAAGCGCACGAGGTGACGGGAGCGCGCGGCTCTCTTGCACAGGCGCGAGGCGGGTACGCGGCGAGTTCGCCGCTGCGGCCGCAGCGCAAGCCTCCGACCGCAGCGCAAGCCGCGGGCGCGAGGCTAGGACATGGCTTCGTTGAGGCCTTGGAAGACTGCGTCGTAGTGGCCGCTTTCAGCGGCGAAGCGCAGTCCGTCCACCTTCTTCACACATATCTCCTTTACATCTGGAGTGCTTCCGAGGATCTGCATGACCTCGGCGATGAACTCCGCTAACGGCATGGCGCGCGGGTCTTCGGCTCCGTTCATGAGGTCGGTTTGCACGTAGGGCGGAACCAGTTCCACAACGTCCGTCGCGCTTCCCTTGAGCTGGTAACGCAGCGATTGCGTGTAGGAGTGGATTGCGGCTTTCGTAGCGCAGTATGTTGGCGTCAGCGCGAGGGGAACGAAGGCGAGTCCGGAGGAGACGTTCATGATGGCCGAATAGGGCTGCTTCTGGAGATGCGGCAAGAGCGCAGCAGTGAGGCGAATGGGGCCGAGAAGATTGGTTGTGACGATGGTCTCGGAGTCGGCGAGAGCGTCTGGATGCGCCTTGAGATTCTCTGGCCGCATGATTCCGGCGTTGTTGACGAGCACGTTGAGCGCAGGATATTCGCGCGTGATGGACGAGGCAAAGGCGCGGATTGCGGCGGGATCTTCAATGTCGAGTGTGAGGAATTTCATTCCGGGATTGGCTGCGGTGACGGCTTCGAGCGCCTGTTTGCGGCGTCCCGCGATGATGACCTGATTGCCCAGTTTGTGGAAGCTCTCGGCGAGCGCGCGACCGATTCCCGATCCGCCGCCAGTGATGAGAATTGTGTTTCCGGTGAGTTTCATGCGTTCTTGCTCCTCGGGAGAATTGTATGGGAACAAGGTTGCGCAGGTTGCGCAGGTTGCTCAGGTTGCTCAGGTTGCAGAAGGCAGGTTTCAAGGTTTCAAAGTTTCAAGGTTTCAAGGTTAAGTCGTGCTTTTTCAGAAGGTTAGAGACTGGATTGGTGGTGCGGAGGGTGGGTACCCCTACCCCCCCTACCCCTCCCTATATTTCCTGCTAAAAATTTGATAACAGAGGAGTTATCGGGAAGTTATATAGGGGATGGTTGCGGGTTTGTCTTTGTTGTTTTTGTCCCTATCTTTAGAGTAGCAAGTTTTGGAGGTGATCCCCTCACTTGTCGCGAAACTCTATCTTGTTTGCAATGATGGGATTAGGGACAGCGATGAAGAAAGTTCGCTTGACAGGGGGCGAAATGGGCGGATTTTGCGTGAATTTCGTGCGAATTCGTGCGCTTTGGGGGAGAGTTGGGGCTGATTGGGTGCGGCGGAAAACGCCAATTTTCGGGTGTTTGCACAAGTGCTGGTGCTGTAGGGGTTACTGAGCGGGTAATCGTTAGAAATCGGAAGGTGGCGGAGTAGGTAATGGTGGAGAAGTGCTTAACAGCGGTGCTTAGCTGTGCGTTTGATTATTGGGATAGTGAGTGCCTTGGCCTGATATAGCCAAGTATTACATTTGTATTCAGCGATGAGACGGTCGCAGCTTTGCCGGATTCGGTCGCGGAGAGCTCAGATGGCAGTATGAGGAAGTCGCCGCTGTGTCCTTTTCGAACTTGAAATCTCGTTCGCTCCACGTATACGCCGTGCATCGGGACGCCGGGGGGGAAGCCCACCAGCGTTTATCGAGGCGCTTGTAGGCGCTCTGCTTCCGACGGAACTCGCGAGCCACTAATGCACGCGGCAGATCGTTTTCTTGTTCCAGAGTGATGATTGAGTGCTGAAGTGTGCATACACCGTTGAAACATTCCCGTTCCTCCTCAACATCATCGAAGACCATCCGAAGCTCAAAATCGCGCAACGCGAAGACTTTTAAATTACGCTCGTATGTGCCAGTACCTCCGCCACTGCCGCGGACGAATATCAGCCTAAGTGGTTGTGCGGGATATTCAAAGGGATATCTCCAGCCCTGGAGTTCAACGAAAGAGTCGAGCGGAAAATGTTCATACTTGCACCAGCAAGAGAACTCCGGCGGGGATGGTAGCCGATACCATTGGTCGCCTTTTCGCTTCATCACCACCAGGTCAATGGCAGCGCCGCCTCTATCCAAGGTTAGAAGAGCCTCGGGAACTCCATCGCCATCAATGTCCTCGTACACCAGACGCGCTTCTTCTAGTTCGTCAACATCGAACCCGAGGGCCCCAAGGGCCGCGACTCGCAGCTTGTCATGGATCTCACATTCATTGTCGTTGATGAGTGGCCCGGGTATGAGTCCGTCGAATAGCTTTGCAGGTTCGGGGACGGCCTGGGGTGAGGCAGCCAGTCCAGACCCGTTCTGCGCATGTGAGTGGAAACAGGTGAGAACTAGAGCTACAGCTAGAATTTGAGAACGATTAAACATGGCAAAGAGGAGAGTAACTGCTAGCAGGACCAGACGCAACGTAAAGGTTCTATTGGACCTCGGCTGAGACTTCGACGCCGGAACCATATAGCTGTTCGAAAATCGCCAAGTCACTCACAATCCCAAAACAGAACCACAAAACGTCAACTGCCCCACTCAACGAAAAACGCGTTGAATGGGCCACCCGGAAATTCGCGATAGCGAGCGGATAATCGCCATCACTATGCCGAACTGGGCACAAATGACCGACAACAACACAGCCAGACCTGGCGTCAGATTCAGTCGAAAGCGAAGTGGAATCTTCATTTCGTCCGAGCGAAAATCTACACGCAAGAGGCAAGCGCAGGAACAGGAACAAGGGTAAGAGCAAAAGCAGAAACAAGAGCAACTCCCACTCAACGAAAGACGCGTTGAATGGGCCACCCGGGAAATGAACGTTGGATGGGCCACCCGCGCGCTTCGCGTGGCTGAATGGGGTGACCGCCATCTGTGCGTTGCCAATTAAGTTTCCGGGAAACGCTGACTTGGCGATATAGCGATCCTTGATATTATGTTGGCCCTAAGTTGTGGGGGTTGAAAGCTGAACGAAGCGAGGAGAAATCATGTTCAAAGTGAGTACGCTTGTGTTCGCAGCTCTTGTAGCTGCGCTTCTATGCTGTACACCTGTGGCGCAAGCCCAAGTTTCCGTCGGGATCAACGTTGGACCGTCTCCCGTTTGTCCTTACGGGTACTTTGACTATGCGCCCTATGACTGCGCTCCTTATGGCTACTATGGGCCCGATTGGTTTGTCGGCGGGCTGTTTATTGGAGCTGGCCCATGGTTCCACGGGCATCGCGGGTTTTATGGCCATGTGGACAATCGCTTTGATCCTCATCACGGTTACGCTGGACCGCTGCCGGAGCGCGGCGCGGTGCGCTTCAACCACTTCCAGGGAAATGAGGCGCGGGATGGGCGAGGCAATGTAGGCAATGCCGGCCATGAAGCGAAGGGTGAACACGCACTGCCTGGGTATCGGGGTGGTGGTGGACATGGCGGGGGACGCCGCTAGAGGGCGATTGGGCTAAACCTGTAAATCCTGAAAGTGAAAGACCCCGCCCTAACCAACAAAGGGTTAGGACGGGGCAACTTGCAAGAACGAGAGCAAATGCCCCACTCTGCCCCACTCAACGAAAAGAACGTTGAATGGGCCACCCGGGAAAAACGCCATCCCGGATTTGTTTGCAATAACAAAACCCGCCAGTGGGGGCGGGTTTCGCTATGAAGCTAACATATGAATAAATGAAGCCATCTGGCTAAAAACGAATGCTACATATTTTCAGTTTCTTTCAGGGTGCGAACGAGAATGTCGAGAACCTCGCGGCAGTTACGGCCTTCCAGTAGGGCCTTCTCGGCTGGCTCGAACATACGATCGATTTCAGGGCGCATGGACTCGCGAATTGTTTCGCATTCCGCTTCCCAGGTGTGGTTGTGGAGCACGCGCAGGAACGTGTGGGCTGCACGGGAGCTGAGATGCTGCTCCTTGCAGAACTTCACGAACTCAACACAAGCTCCTCTTTGCGGTTCGAGGACGGGCAGTTGCTCGTCTAGTACCGCAACGGTCGAATTGAGGTTCTTGGTCGTCATAGCGGTTACAAGATAGCGAGCTTTTGTGGCATTCGATGTGATAGGACTCACAGAATCTGGTGACCCCTGATATAAGGTTCGAGCAGCCTCAGGGCGAAGCGTGGGTTTTCAGTTCTGGCGGCTGGCTGCTATCCTTATGAATACGGAATAGATTTCAGCACACCGCTGGGGAGCACACACATAGATGGCAAATAGCCTGGAAGGGCGCGTGGCCGTAATCTTCGGCCTGGCCAACAAGCGCAGTATCGCCTGGGCCATCGCCCAGAAGCTGCACGCCGAGGGCGCGCAGATTGCAATCACGTATCAGAACGAGCGACTGCGGTTGGAAGCAGAAGAGATGATCACGAATCTGCCGGGAGCACAGGGCTTCCAGTGCGACGTGACGAACGACGACGAGATCGCAGAGGTCTTCCGGCAGATCAGCGAACGGTACAACGGCAAGATTCACACGCTGGTGCACTCGGTGGCTTACGCTCCGGCAGACGACTTGAAGAACGATTTTCTGCTGACGAGCCGCGAGGGATTTCGGATTGCGCATGACATCAGCGTGTATTCGCTGATTGCGCTGGCGAGAGCGGCAGAACCGTTGATGACCGAGGGTGGAAGCATCATCACGTTGAGCTATCTTGGCGCGGAAAAAGTGATGCAGGGCTACAACGTGATGGGCGTGGCCAAGGCTGCGCTGGAGGCTACGGTGCGGTATCTGGCGGCGTCGCTTGGAGGCAAGGCGATACGGGTGAACGCGATTTCCGCGGGACCGATTCGCACGCTGGCTGCGCGAGGGATTGGATCGCTGGGCGACTTCCTGAAGATTGTTTCGGAGCGGGCTCCGCTGAAACGCAATGTGGACCCGGCAGAGGTGGGTTCGACAGCGGCGTTCCTCGCGAGCGATGGGGCGTCGGGAATTACCGGCGAAGTGATTCACGTGGACTGCGGATACAACGTGATGGGGTACTAGGAACTAAAGATCGTGCGCCGCGCTCATGTCAGCAAGAGATTGCTGGGTGGGCGCGGCTTTTTTGTGGGCGGATCCTGTTGGCTGGCAGGAGGTCTGCTGCGGCACTGCATATTTATAGGGGTCCTTCGCTGCGCTCAGGATGACACTTCTTAAAAACATTAGGTGGTGAGGCGGACTTTGCGCTCGTCGTGCTCTACGCGACGGATTACGATTTCTGCGTCTTTGTGCTGGACTATGCGAGGGAATTTCTCTCCCCACTCGATCAGAAGGACGTTGCGCTCCTCCAGCATGAGGTCTTCGAGGCCTAGGGAATCGAGTTCGCCGGGTTTCTCGAGGCGATAGAGATCGATGTGGAAGACGTCTTTGTCGGGGCCGTGGTACTCGTGAATCAGAGTGAAGGTTGGACTGGTCACATCGTCGGCCTGGGCGGCTCCGAAACCTTCAGCAATGCCTTTGACCAAGGTGGTTTTGCCCGCGCCGAGATCGCCGCGAAGCAGTACGAGGTGAGCTCCCTTCAGGAGGGGCGCAAGCTGGCGTCCGAGCTCGACTGTGTCGTCGGCAGAGTGCGAAGTGAAGTCGCGCGTCATGGGCGAATCATAGCATTGTGGCCGGAATGGACGCGCGGAAAACGTCAGCAGAGACGAATGTTCTTTTGCTTTGCGCGCAGACGCGCGAGGCGGAACGCTACCGGAAGGTAACGCAGCAGGTCGGTGGCGACTAGAGACTCCGGACCGGTGTGGATGCAGGCGACATCTCCGGCGAGGCCGTGGAGGAAGACAGCGGCGCGCACGGCTTCTTCCAGACGCGAGGGGAACTGCGCGATGGAGCCAGCGATCATTCCGGTGAGGATGTCTCCGGTGCCTCCGGTGGCCATGCCGGGGTTTCCGGTGGCGACTACCCAGACTTCGCCGCTGGGATAGGCGATGACGGTGCGGAATCCTTTGAGAACCAGGGTGCAACGGTAGCGGCGTGCGAAGTCGCGCGCGATGGTGGTGCGGTTAGCTTGGACCTCGGCAACGGTTCGACCGGTGAGGCGGGCCATCTCTCCGGGGTGCGGAGTGAGGACGAGAGGACGCTGGCCGGTGAGTTCCTGGGGAGCGTCGGCAAAGGCGTTGAGGCCATCGGCGTCAAGCACGACCGGCGCATGCGCGCCTTTGACTAAACGGCGGACGAAATCGGCGACACCGGGGCGCTGTGAGAGTCCGGGGCCGACAGCAATGACGTTGCGCGACTTGGCGAGTTCGAGACAGTGAGGGACATCGGCGGCGCTGAGAGTGTTGGCGCCGACTGCGCCGAGAGGCTCGGTCATCAACTCCGGGGCAAAGGCGGCTACGGCGCTGAGCACGGCGGAGGGCGTGGCGACGGTTACGAGTCCGGCTCCGGTGCGAAGGGCGGCCATAGAGCTCATGGCGGCGGCTCCGCTCTTGCCGAGGGACCCGGCGACGACGAGCACGTGTCCGAAGCGACCTTTGTTGCTGTCCAGCGCGCGAGTAACGAAGAGCGAAGCGACATCGCGCGGAGTGACGGCGTTGAGGTGTTGGGCGGAGACGATTGCGGCGTCTGGAGTGCCAATCTCCGCTACGACGATGGGCCCGCGAGTGAGCGGAGCAAATAAGTGCGCGGGCTTGGGCGCGGTAAACGTTATGACGGCTGTGGAGCGGCAGACGTGAGAGTCGAGCTCGGCACCGGATGTGAGGTCGGCGTCCACTCCGGAGGGAAGATCGACGGAGAGCACGGGCGCGGAAGCGGCGTTGATAGCGGCGATGGCAGCCGCAGCGAGTTGCTGCGTTGTCGAAGGGCTGGAAGAGACATCGTTGCGGGACTTGTAGCCGGTGCCGAAGATGGCATCGATGATGAGATCGGCTCCGGCAAGGCTGCGGGCGGATTCGCGGGCGACATCTTCTACGGCGGTCAAGAGAATGGGACGGAACGGCAGGCGCGCCAACATGCTGGCTGCGTCAGGCTTGAGACCTTCGGCGGGACCGAGCAGGAGAACCTCAACTACCTTGCCTGCACCGTGCAGGCGGCGGGCTGCGACAAAGCCATCGCCTCCGTTATTGCCGCGTCCGCAGACGATGGTGATGCGGTTGGCGGCGGCCCAGTGTTCGCGGGCAAAAGTGGCCACTGCGGTACCAGCGTTCTCCATCAGGGTAAGCGAATGCACGCCGTAGTCCGCGGTAGTGGCGCGGTCGATGGCGGACATCTCAGCGGCGGTGGTGATCTTCATTTATTGGCTCCGGCCAGGGCTTCCAGCTCGCGCAGGCGGGAGGGTTCGCCCATGACAATGAGATGATCGGCGGCGCCGAGAAGAGCGTCGGCTGCAGGGCTGTACTTCATCTCCTCACCTTCGCGCTTGATGGCCAATACGGTGATGCCGAGATCGTGGCGGATTCCTGAGTCCTGCAGGCTTTTGCCGACGTACACGGAAGTGGGATCGATGGTGAGCTCTTCGAGTTCGAGGCCAAGCTCATCGCTGCGCAGGAGTGCGACCTCCAAGAAGTTGATGATGTGAGGACGAAGAAAAGCCTGGGCGATGCGGAATCCGGCGAACCCATAAGGAGAGATTACCTGGTCGGCTCCGGCGGTGCGCATGTGCTTTTCAGCTCCCTCTTCGCTGGCGCGCGCGATGATTTTGAGGGTGGGGCTGAGGCTGCGTGCGGTGAGCACGACGTAGGTGTTGGTGGCATCGGTGGTGGTGGCGGCTACGAGTCCCGCGGCCTCATGGATGTGCGCGGCGAGGAGTTGGGCTTCGAGGGTGGCATCGGCGTGGACTACCAGCCATTTGGTTTCCTCGCGGATGCGGAGGGCCTTGTCCTCATTACTTTCAAGGATGATGAACTGCGCGGGCTTGGTTTCAAGCTGACGAGCCACGGCGCGGCCTACGCGTCCTGCGCCGCAGATGATGTAGTGGTCTTTCAATCGCGCGATTTCTCGTTCCATTTTTCGCCTGCCAAAGAGGTTGTTGAATTCGAATTCGAGTAGCGCCTGGCCGAGAGCTCCGAGGATGAGGAAGACGAGGCCAACACCGGCGAGAATCAGGCCGACGTTGAAGTAGCGCCCGGCCTGCGAGAGCGGATGGACTTCCTGATAGCCAATGGTGGTGAGGGTGATCAGCACCATGTAGAAGCCGTCGAACCAGCTCCAGTGCTCGATATAGTGGAAGCCCGCGGTGCCGATCAGGGCAACACACAGTAAGGCGGCCGATAGTATCTTCAGATTTCGCAGGGCTCGCATACGCGCTCAGGGGCCGATTGTAACCGGAGTGGAGAGCGAGAAGGAAGATACAAGAGGGGTACGGGGTGAGAGCGCATGTCACATTCGCCAACTGCGGCGGATGTGGCCACCTGGTAGATCTCAGTGCACTTTGTGCGAAACAAATATTTCCGGATGCGGATAGTGAGTGGAAAGGGCTGTTTTCGTCCACAATCCAGAACACTCTGGAACTCATCTCCATTTCGGCGTAGAGTTCTGCCCGTAAGGGAGGGTGACCGAGGAATGAATTACAAGCGTGTTCCAGTGGTCTGCGTTCCCCTATTGGGTATCGTCGCCGCCTTGATGATGGCGGGTTGCTCTATGACTGTGTCGGCTGAAAGTGTATATGGAAGCTATGTCGCTTCCTACCCTTTTGGGACCGACACGATTTCACTTAACCGGGACGGGACCTTTGTGCAGCAGGTCGCGATAAAGCAGCAAGAGCCTGTGACGGTTCGCGGAATCTGGGAATTTGACCCAACGGAATCGCGGGCAACTTTCTATGGGGCCATGATTGTCGCAGATGGCTTTGATCATCTCAGAAATGATTGGCGTACTGTGACCAAGGGAATCGTCTCGCTGGATGTCGAAAGACGCTGGTTCAGGGTTCTGATGGGCTCGGCTGCTACGTATCCTTACATGAAGCAATGAGAGTTACCACGCCGGGATACCATGGAGGCGTGAATGGACAACAATTCGTCAGCAAGGTAGAGAGCGGAAAATCGCCAAGTAACTCACAATCCCGAAACAGAACCGTAAAGTGCAAAACATCAACCGCCCCACTCAACGAAAAACGCGTTGAATGGGCCACCCGGGAGTTTGCGATAAACAATGGAAGTTTGCCGGGGCGCTCACGATATCGAAAGTAAGATCGAAACAAGAGCAACGTCAAATACCGCAACGTCCACTGCCCCACTCAAGCCAAAGGAAGGCTTGAATGGGCCACCTGCTTGAGCGAAGAGGGGTCCTTCACTTCGTTCAGGATGACACTACTGCTGCGCATGAATTAGCTTCGCGGACGCAGGAGCATGGGCAGGGTTTTGAGGGCAGCGGCGATGCGGAGGACGAGGCTGCGCAGGTGGATCATGTCGGCGAAGGCTGACATGGGCGCGAAGTTTTCGGCGTAGGGATACCACCATAACTTCTTCATGCGCGGGGCCAGATCTACATCGATGTAGCGGGGGCGCACGAGTTCCTGCAGGCCGAGACGGCCGTGGGTGCGTCCGATGCCGCTTTGCTTGAAGCCTCCATGGGGAGCGGCGCTGACGGCGAAGCCGGAGATGAGGTCGTTGACGAGGACGGTGCCTGCGGCGATGAGTTGGGCTACGGCCTCGGCGTGCGCGGTGCTGCCCCATACGCTGGCGGCCAGTCCGAAATCACTATTGTTGGCGAGCGCGATGGCCTCTTCGTCGTCACTGAAAGGGGTTACGGGCAGGACGGGGCCGAAGGTTTCCTCGCACATCAGGCTCATGGTGTTGTCCACTTCGGTTACGAGGGTGGGCGCGAAAAAGTTGGAGCCGAGCTGCGGCATGGGCGAGCCGCCGACCTGGACGGTGGCTCCGAGGGCGCGGGCTTCATCGACCTGCTGCTCGACGATCTGGAGTTGGCGGTAGCTGATGAGCGGGCCGAGATCGGTAACTGGATTGGAGCCGTCGCCTACCTTGAGCTTGGAGATCTTCTCCACACAGCGGGAGACGAAGCGCGAATAGATGCTGCGGTGAACGTAGCAGCGCTCCACTGAAAGGCACGTCTGCCCGGCGTTCATCATGGAGCCCCAGACGGCGGCGCTGGAGGCGGTGTCCAGATCGGCGTCGGCGAGGACGATCATGGCATCTTTGCCACCCAGTTCGAGGATGACCGGAAGCAGGCGTCCGGCGGCGTCAGTGGCCACGCGGCGGCCAGTGGGAACGCTGCCGGTGAAGATCAGCTTGTCGATCTCACTGGCTACGAGGAACTGTCCGGTGGGGCCGAGTCCATTGATGACCTGAAAGGGGCGAGGGAGGGCGGTGAGGCCTTCGGCATCGAGGGCGCGGTTAATGATGCGCTCCAACTCGAGTGCGGTTTGCGGCGTAAGTTCGCTGGGCTTGAGGACGACGGCGTTTCCGGTGACGAGGGCGGCAAAGGCATCGCCTGCTGGGATGGAGAGCGGATAGTTCCATGGCGAAATGATGCCGATGACGCCGAGCGGCTCCCATGAGAGCTGACCGCGCTTGAAGCGCAAGGCCGGGTTGGAGTGAGGGACCTCCTGGGTGCGCAGAACGGCCGCGGCATCTTCGGCACAGAAGAGTGCGGCATCGGCGGCGACCATGACGTCATTCAGCAGCGCCTCCTGCAAGGGCTTGCCGGATTCAGAGGTAATAACGCGCGCGAGCGACTCCTTTTCTTCATTGAGGAATTGGGCGATGCGGCGCATCAAGGCCGTGCGGCGGACCAACGGCAAGCGCGCCCACCATGGCTGAGCCTGGCGAGCAAGGGATACGGCGGCGGAGACATCCTCGGCAGAGGCTATGGGATACTCCGCGAGGGGTTCTCCGGTGGCCGGGTTGGCGGTGGAGAAGTGCTCGTTGGAGCCGGGTTTGGGGACGAGATGAATGCCAGATTCCATCACGAAAAGTTGTATCCCAAGTTCGATGCATAGGGAAGAAGAAGGTTACGGGAAAAGAGAACCGCCATTGCATCTTGTTCCGAAAAGTTGCTGTATGATGCGGAAACAGCAGTTCGCCTGGGGGATGGCAAGTAAGGTGACGCGATGAAAGAAAAGAAATTTGAAGGGCTGCTAACGGCTCGGGGACCGAAGGGTGCGTGGACATATATGCCGATCCCTTTCAGCGTGGAAGAGGTTTTCGGCAAGCGGTCGCGGGTTCCTGTTTCAGGGACGATCAACGGGTTTGCGTTCCGCAACTCGCTGATGCCGAATGGCGATGGAACCCATCTGATGACGATCAGCAAAGATCTGATGGAGGGCGCGAAGGCCGGACAGGGCGAGCGGGTCAAAGTCACGATGAAGCTGGATGACGCGCCGCGCGAAGTTGAGATTCCCGCGGAGCTGGAAGCGGCGCTGAAAGGTGACAAGGAGGCTGCGGCGACGTTCGCTACGCTGGCTCACTCACATAAGAGAGAGTTCACGGACTGGATTGCCGGAGCGAAGAAAGCCGAGACGCGTGAAGCCCGGGCGGCGAAAGCGGTGGAGATGATTCGCGCGAAGATGCGTCGGACGTAAAGGGCTGATGCGGTCAGAGCGTTACAGAAGACACATTCCGCGTCAGGCATATGCCGCGTCCCCACATTCGCCAAAAGAAGGCGAATATGGGCCACCTGGGCGTGGATTGGGCCGCCTAGGCTCTTTAATATTCCACTTCGACTAGATACAGACCCTCGGCGGGGGCGGTGGGTCCGGCGGCGCGGCGGTCGCGGGCGGAAATGATGGCGGGGATGTCGAGAGGGGCGATCGTTCCCTTCCCTACCAGCAAAAACGTTCCTACTAAATTGCGAACCATGTGGTGGAGGAATCCGCTGCCGCGAACGATGTAGAGCAGCTCGTCCTGGTGGCGCTCAAAGCGCGACTCGTGGATGGTGCGGATGTTGGTGGGCGGGGTGTTTTCTCCGGAGGCTTCGGCCATGCGGAGGGCGCGGTCGGGGTCTGCGGCGGCAAATGAGGTGAAGTCGTGCTCTCCGGTGACGAGCGCGGCGGCTTGCTGCATGGCGGATTCGTCGAGCGGGTAGGGATGATGAGTGACGTAGCGAGCGAGAAAGGGCGGGACGACGTCGCCGCGCCAGATTCGGTAGTGGTAACGCTTGGCGCGGGCGGAGTGGCGAGCGTGGAAATCCTCAGGCATTTCGTCCACGGAGAGGACGCGGATGGACGGGGGAAGACGGTGATTCAGCACGGTGCGGAAGTTGGCTGTGGGGACGTTGCTTGCGGTTTGAAAGGTGGCGACCTGGGCGAGGGCATGGACGCCAGCGTCGGTGCGCCCTGAGCCCTGCGGGAGCAGGCACTCCCCGGTCAGGCTTTCGATGGCCTCGGCCAGTGTGCCCTGGATAGTCGGCTTGCCGGGTTGCACCTGCCAGCCGTGGAAGGCTGAACCGTCATAGGCAAGGGTGAGTTTTAGAGTGCGCGGAGACATGGGCCTCGCAATGGGTGCTCGCAAGATTCAAGGGTGGCGAGTTTTGGGCTTAAAGTCAATTGCACTCTGAACGGATACGTTGATTGCCGCTTGCGAGATTCTGATTCTGAACGCACTGGGGCGGAAAGCGGGATTACGCTTCATACAGTGTCTACTCAGATATACTCGACCCATGGGTACGAACGCTTCCTGCCGAAAGTTTTGCATGGGCGGGAACCACGAGTTGGAGCTTTGCGTACCAGTGTTTGTGTTGCAGCGCATTTTCGTCCGGCTGCAGAGACGGGCTCTACGCCCTAAGCGAAATATCGAACTTATAACGGAGAAGAGCGAATGTACGTTTCGCGTGCAGTAGAAGCGTTGCGCAAGACTGTTGCGTCAGTGTGCGTGGTTGGAATGATGTCTTCGGGCCTGCTGGCCCAGACGGGGCAGCCTGCCGCAGCGGCTCCTGTTCCTGAGAGTCCGCAGGCGCAGGCTGTTTATACGGCTCCGTTGGAACAGTCGGCGAAGCCCTATTCCATCCTCGGTGCGTACAAGCCTTATACGCCCCATGGGCTGCCACAACCGGTACTGAAGAACAGCGACCGGCTGCACAGCCTGATCGTGGACGGCAAGCTGATGCTTTCCTTGAACGATGCGGTGGCTTTGGCGCTGGAGAACAACTTCGATATCGCGATTGCGCGCTACAACCTGGACATTGCCAACATGGATTTGCTGCTGGCGAAGTCCGGCGGCACGGTGCGCGGCGTTTCCACCGGACTGCTGACGGGAACTCCGGGCGGCACAACATCCACGTCGGGGACATCTGGGTCAACGGGGACGACGGGATCCACGGGCAGCGGTACGGGCGGCACCTCGACAGGTACTGGCGGCTCGGCTTCGGGCTCGGGCGGAATTGTGAGCTCGACGCAGAACTCGGTGGGCTCGGCAATTGATAGCTACGACCCGGTTTTGTCGGCAACAGTTTCGGGTGATCGTGCGACGACGCCTCTGCAAGTCAGTCCGGCGAATGCCGTGTTTTACTACGGCAATATCGGCGCGATCCGGCAGAACCTGAACCAGTACAATTTTGGCTACACGCAGGGATGGTCCACGGGCACGCTGGCCAGCTTGAGCTATAACAACGACCGCTTATCCAACAACATCTCTGCTGCGGCACTGGCGGCACCTTACTACAATCCGGAGCTGGACGGCTCCTGGAAGTTGACCGTACGGCAGCACCTGCTGCAAGGCTTTGGGATTAACAATAACCGACGCGAAATTCTGATTGCGGAGAACGACCGCAAGGTGACCGACGCCAGCTTCCGGGCACAGGTGATCTCGACGGTGGCGCAGATCCAGAATATTTACTGGGATCTGGTGAACGCTTACGAGGACCTGAAAGTACAGCAGACGGCGCTGGAGTTCGCGCAGCGCACGCTATCGGATAACAAGAAACAGGTGGATATCGGCACGCTGGCTCCGATTGAAGTGGTTTCAGCGCAGAGCTCGGTAGCTTCGGCAACGCAGAAGTTGATCGTCTCCCAGACCAACCTGCAGTATCAGCAACTGATCACGAAGAACGCGATTGCGCGCAACTTCAACGATTCGCAGTTGACGGCAGCGGCGGTGATTCCGACCGACACGATGGCCGTGAGCGATGAGCCGGTTCCTCCAGCGGAAGAGCTTGTGACGTATGCGCTGGCGCACCGTCCCGAACTGCTGGAAAGCGAACTGAACCTGCGCAATAACGAGATCAACAACAAAGCTGCGAAAAATGGGCTGCTACCGACATTGGACGTGGTGGGATATTACGGCGGGGCAGGACAGGCCAGCAATTACGGAGACGCGTTCAGCCAAGTGGTGAACCGGACTATTCCGGATAAAGGCGTGTACGTGAACCTGTCGATTCCGCTGCGAAACCGGGCGGCACAGGCAAACCAGATTCGCTCAGAGCTGGAATACCGGCAGAACCAGTTGAACTTTCAGCAGCAGAAGAACCAGATCAACCTGCAGGTACGCAATGCAGCGTTTTCACTGCAACAGGCGCGCGCCGGAGTGGAGTCTGCCCGCGCGGCTCGCGACTACGCACGGCAGAGTCTGGATGCGGAGCAGAAGAAATACGCACTCGGCGCTTCGACAAGCTACCTGGTGTTGCAACAGCAGAGCAACCTGACGCAACAGGCTTCGAACTACGTGGCGGCGCTTTCAACCTACGAAAAAGCCCGGGTGGCGTTGGATCAGTACACGGCAACAACTCTGGACCGGAACGGAATTGCCGTGGAGGATGCGGTGAGCGGTCATGTGTCCCGTATGCCTGCGATTCCGGGATTGCAGCCGAACCTGACGCCTTCCACGGTGACGGCAACTCCGGTAGCAAAATAGTTCGCTAACCTTTTGGGAGGAGACGCGTCTATCACGTGTAACCTCCTGATAAACCTTTTAGGCCGGGCGGGTTCCTCGAAAGAGGGCCCACCGGCCTTAACTTTTTGGTGTGAAGCCAGTTCGGGTGCATTCCCCTCCAAAATGAGCAGCCTTGCGCGGCGCAGGTTGCTTCGCATATGCTATGCGGTCCCCAGCGCAGCCAGGGGTGGCGCGCTTCCTTGAACAAAGCATGAGCACTGCATTGCGCCCATCGCGGGGGCGTGCGCATCTGAAACATATTGAGGGCAATCCGAATGGCAGAGAAGAAGAATGTGGCAGTGAATCCGGTGGACGAAGTGCTGCGAGGCCGCAGGCCGAGCGAAGCCGAACGACGCTGGGCAGAGACCACTCTGACGCGCGCCCTTGAAAAGCAACCGGAACGCCCCATCGGGGCGCCCACGGGAATCAACGTGGATGAAAGCGGCGCGGCGCGATTTACTACCATCTCGAACAGGCCGATCCGGAGGCTCTACACGCAGGCTGATTTGCCGGAGGATTGGAGCGAGGAAAAGTATTTGGGATATCCGGGTGAGGCTCCGTACACGCGCGGGGTTCACGCGACGGGCTACCGGGGCAAACTTTGGACGATGCGGCAGTTCGCGGGCTTCTCTTCGCCGGAAGAGACGAACCAGCGCTATCTGTATTTGCTGGAGCATGGCAGCCATGGGCTTTCGGTGGCTTTCGATTTGCCGACCCTGATGGGCTATGACAGCGACCATCCGTTCAGTGAAGGTGAGGTCGGCAAGTGCGGCGTGGCCATTGATTCGCTGGAGGACATGGAGATTCTGTTCCGCGGCATCGACCTGGAGAAGACCACGGTTTCGATGACGATCAACTCTCCGGCAAGCGCACTTTGGGCGATGTACCTGGTGGTGGCGGAAAAACAGGGCGCGGACTGGACGAAGATTTCCGGCACGCTGCAGAACGACATTCTCAAGGAATACATCGCGCAGAAGGAGTACATCTATCCGCCTGCGGAGTCGATGAGGCTGGTGATCGATACGTTTGAATTTGGATCGAAGCACGTACCGAAATTCAACACAATTTCGATTTCGGGCTACCACATTCGCGAGGCAGGCTCAACGGCGTTGCAGGAGTTGGCATTCACCATCTACGACGGAGTGGAGTACGTGGAGTGGGCGCAGCGGCGCGGGTTGGATGTGGACGAGTTCGGTCCGAGGCTGAGCTTCTTCTTCAATGCGCATAACGACTTCTTCGAGGAGATTGCTAAGTATCGGGCATCGCGCAAGATATGGAACCGGCTGATGAGGGATCGCTTTGGTGCGAAGAATGAGCGTACCCGGTTGCTGCGCTTCCACACGCAGACGGCTGGAGTGTCACTGACGGCGCAGCAGACGATGAACAACATTGCCCGCGTGGCGCTGCAGGCACTGGCCGGAGTGCTGGGAGGGACCCAGAGCTTGCACACTGACAGCTACGACGAGGCATTGGCGCTTCCGGCGGCGGAGGCGGCCCGGACCGCGTTGCGCACGCAACAGGTGATCGCCTACGAAAGCGGAGTGGCAAATACGATTGATCCGCTTGGCGGCTCGTACTTTGTGGAGCGGCTGACGCTGGATATGGAAAATGGCGCGTTCGACTACTTTGACAAACTGGACAAGATGGGCGGAATGGTCAAGGCGATTGAGCAGGGGTATCCGCAGAAGGAGATTGCGGAGGCCAGCTATCAATACCAGCGCGCGGCCGAGGCTCGGGAGAAGATCACGGTGGGGGCGAATGAGTTCGTGATCGAGGAAGACGCTCCCAAGATTTTGTACATTGGCGAAGGCGTGGGTGAACAGCAGAGGACAAAGCTCAAAGCGCTTCGTGCGCGGCGCGACAATGACGCAGTGCGGAGGGCGCTGGAAGCCTTGAAGCACGCGGCTGCCCAGACTCCTGATGCCGGTAGCGGCGGGAAGATTTCAGGGGCGAACACGATGCCTTTCATCCTGGATGCTGTGAGGGCCTATGCAACGGTTGGCGAAGTTTGCCAGGCGCTACGCGAGGTTTATGGGACGTACGTGGAAGCATCATTCACCTAATTGCTCGCAGTTAGCTTTGCTGGAATGCGACTAATCGGTACACTGGCTGCATGATTCGCGACCATTTTTCGAGACGGACGAATGCTCCACAACCGCAGCTGCTGATTGTGGTGGTCATCTGGCTGATTGCACTGTTGTGTCTGCACGAAGGGTCACAACCACAATGGGGCTGGGGAATGGTAGCGGCAGCGACGCTTTTGAGCGTGTATGTTGCGGTGCGCTTCTGGCTCTACTTTGGAGTGGGAAAAGACAAGGCGGAGGCGCGGAAGACAAAGTAGGCGTCGAGGTCCGCTGCTTGTAACAATCCTTTCTCTTTATTCAAATACCCGGCCCAGAGCCGGGTATTTTGCGTTAACTTCATGGTGTTTGTTTTGGAGGCAGCAAGATGGCGGAAAACAAAACCGCGGCAGCGGCAGAGCCTTGGATGCGAGGAACACACGAAGATGTTCCGGCGGTGTTGCGTGCGGTGATTCATGCGCTGGAGCTGGCACGCGAAGATGTGGAACGCTGGTGCGCTCACCTGACCGACGAGGAGTGGAATCTGCGTCCGCAAGGACTGGCTCCGGCGGCCTTTCATGTGCGGCATATTGCACGCAGCATCGACCGGCTGCTGACTTATGCGGAGGGCGAACAGCTTTCCGGCGGGCAACTGGAGTTGATGAAGAGCGAGATGGATCCGCGAGCGCTCGGGAGCGAGGTTCTGACGGAATTGGAAGCGGCACTGATCAGGGCGGAGGCGCGAGTGCGGGCCTTCGCCGGAAGCAACATGGAGGCGAAGCGTGCGCTGGGACGCAAGGCGCTGCCGACCACGGTGGGAGGGTTGCTGGTCCACGTGGCCGAACACACTTCGCGCCACGTGGGGCAGGTGGTGATTACGGCGAAGTTGGCGGTGGCATCCAGAGGCGTGTTCTAGGGCTAATCGCACTCGTTTTCACCTTGTTCAATGAGATTGAGAATTCCTCTGGACAAAAGAGCTGTTTTTTGCGTTTCCGCGAGGGTGTACCTCGCGGTATCATGGAAACGGAATATTTCACTACGCACTTCAGGATTAAACGCACTCATATGGCAAACGAAGGCAGAATTCGCGTACTGGTTGCAAAACCCGGCCTCGATGGACATGATCGCGGCGCTAAAGTGATTGCTCGCGCCTTGCGCGATGCCGGCATGGAAGTGATCTATACAGGACTGCGGCAAACGCCGGAGATGGTTGTGAGCGCGGCTTTGCAGGAGGACGTGGATGTAATCGGCTTGTCCATTCTCTCCGGGGCGCATAATGCAATCGTTCCTCGGGTTGTGGAGCTGATGAAGCACGAGAAAATGGAGGATGTGCTGGTACTGGTAGGCGGCATCATCCCGGACCAGGACATTCCGGCACTGAAAGCCATCGGCGTGAAAGGCGTTTTCCAGCCCGGTACACCGATGGACGAAATTGTGCAGTTCATCCGCGAGAACGTGAAA
>Ga0181537_10000196_pt1 | contig 56422 bp, 43 predicted proteins | sample PEATcosm2014_Bin_39_FD_119765 | JGI IMG/M metagenome (GOLD analysis project Ga0181537, IMG submission 119765) | Peatland microbial communities from MTU Mesocosm Facility, Houghton, MI, USA - PEATcosm2014_Bin23_10_metaG | ecosystem: Environmental > Terrestrial > Soil > Wetlands > Peat | place...
ACTTCGGGATCGTAGCCGACGGTCTCGAACACTTGCGGATGCACCATGCCGCAGCCGGCGATCTCCAGCCAGTCCTTGCCCATCTTCTTCACGAGCGCGTTGGTGAAATCAATTTCGTAACTCGGCTCGGTATAACTAAAATAATGCGGACGGAAACGGATCTTCACGTCGCTGCCCATGAGTTCGCGGAAGACGAATTCGACTGTGCCTTTCAGATCACCGACAGTCACATTTTTATCAACGTAAAGTCCTTCGATCTGGTGGAAGGTTGGATTGTGCGTGGCGTCGGCGTTGTCGCGGCGATAGACGCGACCAGGCACGATGATGCGCACGGGCGGCGGCTGTTTTTCCATCACGCGGATTTGGACGGACGAAGTGTGCGTGCGTAAAAGTAGTTTTGAGTTTTGAGTTTTGAGTTTTGAGTCGGCGGAATCAGTTGCCAAATAAAACGTATCCTGCGAATCGCGCGCGGGATGGTCGGCGGGCGTATTGAGCGCGTCGAAGCAATGATACTCGTCCTCGATTTCCGGCCCGTCGGCGACGGCAAAGCCGATCTTGCGGAACGCGCGGACGATGTCGTCGGTGACTTGCGTGAGCGGATGCAATTTGCCGAGTGCGCGCCGGCGTCCGGGCAAGGTGAAATCGGTCGGCTCTTTCGGCAGCGCGGCTTTCATCTCCAAGGTTTCGCGGCAGGCGGCGAGCGCGGCTTCGAGTTCCACCTTGGCGGCGTTGATGAGTTTACCGGCGGCGGGCTTTTCCTCCTTGGAGAGCGTGCCGAGTTGTTTCATCAACGCGGTGAACTTGCCGTTCGGCCCAATCCACGCGCCTTTGGTCTGTTCCAGCGCGGCGAGGTCGGGCGCGGCTTTGAGTTCCGCGAGCGCGGTCTGTTTCAATGGTTCGATGTCGGTCAGCAATGACATAGCTTTCCCAAAGAGTGAGACAGAATTAACAAAATTTACAGAATTCTTTTTTGCACAAAAGTAAAACGGGCGAACCTTTTCAGGCCGCCCGTTTTTTCGATTTCAAATTTGAGATTTACGCTTTTGCCAATGTCGCGCCGGGCTTGGCCTTGAGCGCGGCTTTCGCGACGTTGACCAGTTCGGTAAACGCGGCGGCGTCTTGCGCGGCGATGTCGGCAAGAACTTTGCGGTCGAGACCGACTTTCGCGGCTTTCAAACCTTCCATAAAACGGCTGTAGGTCAGGCCAGCAGCGCGCGTCGCGGCGTTGATGCGGATTTGCCAGAGATAGCGGAACGTGCGCTTCTTGACGCGGCGGTCGCGATAGGCGTATTGCCGGCCATGGTCAACTGCGTCGCTTGCATAGCGGTAAAGTTTGGAGCGCTTGAGGCGGAAGCCTTTCGCAGCTGTGAGCATTCTTCCGCGACGTTTGCGGGAGGCTGGTGAATTGGTAACTCGCATGGTTCGTTAGATGTAAAATGGTTAGTGGCTGAACGGCAAATTTTGCAGGATGCGATAAGTATCGGTGGCATCCACGACGGCGCTCTTGCCGAGGCGGCGGCGGTGCTTGGAATTTTTGCCTTGCAGCAAGTGGCGTTTGCCGGCGTGTGAGCGCATGACTTTGCCGGTGCCGGTGATCTTGAACCGCTTGGCCACGGACTTCTTCGTTTTGATGCCTTTGGGACGTCGCATAAATTTATTTCAATTGCAAAAGGGCGCGCACTATACGCGGTGGATTAACATGACGCAAGCGTGAATTTTTTCGTCAAGCCTTGTCCTGGTCGAGATTTGGCCGCGAACCGACAATCACGGACTGACCAGCGACGGCGGCGCGGTGGTGGTTGCTGCCGGTTTGGTCATGTCAATCGGCGCTCCGGCGTTGAGTTGTGCCAGAACGGCGGCGGTCAAATCATTTTCGCCGCTGTCATAGAGGACGGCGGTGGTGCCGTTGACGGTTTCCGCAGCGGAATCGATCACCAATACATAACCGCCGGCTTTGGCCTTGATGTCCACGGCGGCCTTGATTTCAACGAGGATGTTGTCGCGCATCCGCTGGCGTTGTTCGCCCAGGGTCGTCTGTGCCTGCCTTTCGTATTGGTCAATGGCGGCTTTGGAAGCCTGTAATTCCTTCAGTTTGTCGGTGGCAGCCTGTTTGCGTTTGTCTCGCTCATCATCGGAGATGGCCTGGTCGTTTGCCTGCTCCAAAAGCGTCTGGTAATCGCCTTGTTTTTTTGTGAAATCGTCCTTCATGTCCTTGTCGTCCTTGTCGAGCTGGGCGGCTCTTTCCTGAATAGAGGCCTGCGCCAGCTTGGTCTTGTAATAATTGTCGAAAAGCTTTTTCAGGTCGACGGTGGCGATTTTTGTCTGCGCGAGCGCGGGGGTGGTCAAAAATGCCAGCAATAAAAACGTCGGGATAATCGTTCGCAAAATTTTCATGGGCATAGGAGAACAAAATTCACCGCTGACGACAACTCAAAACTGCTGGGCTATGGCTGGATTTCAACAAGGAACGCGTCGTTCGTACCGTTGCGGAAAGGCTGGAAGGCATTAGTCACTGCAAAATTTTTCGAGGCGGTCTGGCCGACGACAAAGGCATCGCCCGTGGCCGGATCCACCGCGATGCTGTAACCGTAATCGTTGCCGCCGCCGCCGAGATATGTAGAATAGATCACGCCCGACGCGTCGTTACTGAATCCGATGACAAAGACATCGCTGGCACCGGAATTGGTTGCGCGGAGAAAACCGACGCTGTTGGTCGGGAAAACAGGAAAATCTTTTGAAGTGGTGGTGCCGACCACAAAAGCTTCATGCGCGTTATCCACCGCGACGCCATAGCCGACATCGTTTGTTTTGCCGCCGAAAATCATGGAATAAACAATCGCGCCACCCGCGTCGAGTTTTGTCAGGAAGGCGTCGGTGTCGGTGGAAAAGAAGGGGTTGTTTGTGGCGACGTGAGAATAAAGTCCCACGATGTTTGTGCCGGTTATCGTATTCGTATTTGGAAAATTCGGCGATTTGGTGGAACCGGTCACATAAGCGCTGCCTTCGTCGTCACAGGCAATTCGGTAGGCGAAGTCATTGTTTGTGCCGCCGAGATAGGTCGAATAGACAAAGCCAAAGGTGTTTCCGGCCGAGTTGGTTCCGTCCGGTTCAAGCTTGGTGACAAATGCGTCATAGGCAGAACTGTTTGTCTTGCCGTTCAAAAAATGCCCGACGTATAAGTTTGTGCCGATGGTTATCCAATTGGTCGTCGGAAAATTGGTCGAGTCGGTGAAACCGGTCACATAGACATTGTTCGAACTATCAACGGCGATGCCTTCGCCCACGTCAAAATTGCTTCCGCCAAGATAAGTCGAAAACAGAACCGCTGCGCCATTCGAGGCGATTTCAGTTACAAATGCATTGTTTGCTTCTACCCGCGGCAGGCGGTTCAGAAAATCCGTAGAACCGGGGCGCGGCAGCGGGTTGACCGTCGGAAAATTCGTTGAAGAGGTGTTGCCGGTCACATAGGCATTGTCCGACGAGTCAATCGCGATTCCGTTCCCAGAGTCCAATCCAGAGCCGCCGAGATAGGTGGAATAGACCAAGTTTGAACCGCTGGCATCCAGTTCCGCGACAAAAGCATCGCCTGGGAAAACATTCAATTTTTTGTCCTTTTTTCCGTTGATGGCGGGATAAAGCGCATTGGTCATCGGAAAATTTGTCGAGTCGGTGAAGCCGGTTACGAACACATTGCTTGCCGTGTCCACCGCGATGCTGGAGACAAAATCATCGCCGCTACCGCCGAGGTAGGTGAGGTAAATAAGATTTGTTCCGGTATTGTCAAACCTCGCGATGAATCCGTCGCCGGTGAGTTTACCGCCGCGGAAACTGGTCTGGTACGCGCCTGTCGTGGCGAACAATGCCGTGTTGTTTGTGTAAGCCTTCTTGGAGAACGTCTGTCCTGCGAGATAAATTGAGCCGTCCGCCGGGTTCAACGCCACCGCCCACGCAGTCTCGCCCAAAGTGCCGCCGAAATAAGTTGCGAAACCCAGAATCGGGTCAATCACCAGCGGCAAATCGCGGTCATACTGGCCGACGGCGAACGCGACGGTGTGCGCGTCCAGAATTTTGTAGTCGCCGTTGATTTCTTTTCGTCCACCGCCAACCATCTGGTAAATGGCTGGTGCGGGCTGCCGGATTTCATCGCCGCCAATTTTCAAAACCAGTTCGCCCTGCGAGTTGACGGAAATCTTGTCCGCACCGTCGAAGCGGATGGTAATCGCATCTGGATTCGCGCCCGGTGCAATCGTGAAATCGTATTCAAGTCGCTTTTGATTGCCGTAATAGACCAGGTTGATGCCGGGGTAAATTTCCTCGACGCGCACTCTCTCGAAAGTTGAAATGCCAGAATGCCATTGGGAGGGATTGTTGCCGGTGAGATAATTGATTTTGCCGGACAATTCGCCGTCGCCGGAAAGTTGCGCCGCCGGATTTGCGCCGGTGAACCGCATCCGTACGATCGCGGTTTCCACAGCGGATTTGCGCAGGACGATTTGGGATTCGGTTGGCGAAATCAAAAATTGCGAGCGGCTTCCGCTGGCGACAAACTGCGCTGGCGAACCGGCTTCAAAATAGAGCGGCACGTTGCCGAGGTTGGCGGTTGTGGTTGTTTTTGCCGAAGCCGCCAGTGCGACCAAGCCCAGCGCGATGGTGGCGAGTTTGACGTTTGGAAATTTTCTTGAACGTGTGTTCATATCATTAAAATTCGCGGGTGTAGCCGACACCGAACTGGAACTGGCCGGAACCGCTGTTGAACTTGTCATGGTGGATGGGTACGCCGTATTCCAGGCGCAGCGGGCCGAGCCGCGGGATGTTCAGATGGATGCCGAGACCCCAGTTGTCGTCGTAATCGCCGGAAAGCGAATAGGATTGCGCGCTGACCGAGCCGATGTCGTAAAAGGCCGCCACGCGCACGCCCAGCCCGTTGTCCTTTTCCAAAATCGGAAGGCTGTATTCCACCGAGCCAAACCACATCGTGTCGCCGCCAATCGGTTCATCGAAATATGTGCCGGGAGCAACATACGGGTTGGGGTTAATTTGGCGCGGCGCGATGTCGCGGTATTGGAAACCGCGCAGCGAGTAAAGCCCGCCGAGATAGTAGCGGTCGTAAAACGGCACGTCGCCGCCGATCAAACCTTCCGCGACGCCCGCGCGTCCGGTGGCCTCGATGACGTGGCCTTTGAAAAGGCCCGGAAAAAACCAGTCGGATTTGAGATCCAGCTTGTAATACGTTTTGTCACCGGCGCTGATGTCGGCGCTTAATTCCGTGCGCTGGCCGTGGTTGGGCAATTCCACGCTGTTACGCGTGTCATAGGCGAGGGATGCATCGAGACGCTGATACAGATGATCGCCAGTTTCGTCGAGGATGGCCTGCGGGACATTGGCGTAACTTGTCTCCGGCTCCGGCACACCAAAAATTGTATTTATTATTTGTTCATCGTCATGAAAACCGCTGTTCAGGGAAATCCCGACGTCTTCAATCGTGTAACTGATACTGCCGATGAAGAAATCGCTCCACAAGGCGCGCGTCAGGCTCAAGCGCATTCCGGTGCGGTCTTCATCAAAAATGTTGCCCGGACTTTCAAAGTCCAGTTGATGCCGGTAAAGATCAACGCCAAGCTCGAGCTTGCGGTTCAAAAACCACGGCTCAATAAATGACATTTCATAGTCCTGACGCTCCGTGCCGAGCTGGACTTTCAGGCGGAATTTCTGGCCGCCGCCGGTGAACGTGGGCGGATGGAACAAGTCAAAGTTGCCCTGCTCGAATTCAACGTAGCCGACCAGCGAGTCCACCGAGCTGAAGCCAGCGCCAAAGGTCAGCTTGCCGGTGTCCTGCTCCTCGACGTTCACGACCAGATCCTTGCGGCCGGCGATCGGCGGGTCGGTCGGCTCTGGCTGCAAATCCACCTTGTCAAAATATTGCAACCCTTCAAGACGCTGCTTGCTGATCTTGACATTCACCATGTTGAAGACGTCGCCGGGCGAGATGGCCAGTTCGCGGCGCAGGACTTTGTCCTTCGTCTTCAAGTTGCCCCGGATGTCGATTTTCTCGACGTAGGATTTCTCGCCTTCGTCAATCTGAAATTCCAAGTCCATCGTCCCTGTGTCCACGTTCGGGATGCGGTTGACGCGCAGTGTTTCGCCCTGCGCCACGTCAATGTAACCCTTCGTGCCGTAAAAATCCTCGATGGCCTGCGTATCCTTCTTCAAGCCGTCGGGCGTGAAAATGTCGCCCACGTCCATCGCCAGGTTGTGCGCGCCGAGCTTGTCCTTGGAACGCTCATAGTCATGAACGGCTTTCAGGCCGGTATGTATCTGGTCGTCGCTGAAAACCGCGTTGCCGGTGAATTTGATGGAGCCGACCTTGTATTGCCGCCCTTCATAGACGTAAAAACGGATCGCCAGCTTGTTCGCCGCCGGATGATCGAACTTCACGTCCTTGATCTCAAAGTCAAGGTAGCCGTGGCTGCGGTAAAAATCCGCCAGGGCGTCCTTGTCGTCGTCAAAATCATCCTGCTTGAAAACGCCGCTGTCCGTGATCCATGAAAACATCCAGCGCTTCGAGGTCTTGATCTGCTTGAGCAGTTGCTTTTGAGAAAACGCCGCCGCGCCGATGAATTCGATCTGCGTGATCTTGATTTTGGGCGCCTCGACGATTTCAAAAACGACTGCCGCGCGCCCGGCGTTCTCGTCAATGTTCTGGATGTATTTCACCTGCGTGTCCGGATAGCCGTATTTTTCGTAAAGCTTTTTTATCTCCTGTACGTCGGTGAACAATTTCTGCTCGTCCAGCGGCTCGCCGGCTTTTACCGTGATTTTCTTTTGCAGCTTGGAACTCGAGAGCTTTTTGTTGCCCTCAAGTTTGATTTCCGAAATGCGCGGTCTTGCCTGCACGATGTAAGTCAGCACCACGCCGCCGTCGTCGGCCTGATCCACCGAGACGCGGATGTTGTAAAATTGTCCCGTGCCGTAGAGCGAGTGGACGTCGTCCTGCGTGGAACTCGGAAGATAATTGCCGCCCGCCTTGAGACGGGTGTTGGAACGGACGAACTGTTCGCTGACCGATGCCGGCCCGATGAACTTGACGTCCACGCGGTCAATTTTCTGGCCGGTCGCCTGCGACCACGCGGCGGGCGCGCAGGCGAGCAACAGCCAGATTCCTAAAAGGCGGAAAAATAATTTCATCATCTATCGGCCTTCCGGCACGTCTTCATCGCTGACTTTGGCTGCGCTTTCAAATCGTGTATATGATTTCAAGAATGTTAAATTGATGTCGCCCGTCGGGCCGTTGCGCTGTTTCGCGATCAACAGATTGATCGGCAAACCATCCGCTTCCTCGGCCGCCGCACCGTCTTCGTCGTCGCCCGAATTCGGCTTGTATAACAGGCCCACCACGTCGGCGTCCTGCTCGATCGCGCCCGACTCGCGCAAATCCGACAGGCGCGGCTTGCGGCTTTTGTCCTTCTCCAGCTCGCGGTTCAACTGGCTCAACACCAGCACCGGCACCTTCAATTCCTTCGCCAGCGCCTTGATGCCGCTGGAGATGTCGGCAATTTCCTGCTGCCGGTTTTCTTGCGAACGTCGCGCAGTAGAATGGAGCAGTTGCAGATAGTCAACCACGAAAAGTTTCACGCCATGCTGCTGGTGCAGCCGACGCGCGCGCGCACGGAACTGCAAAATCGAAAGTCCCGCCGAATCGTCAATGAATAATGGAGCGTTCGACAGCTTGCCCGCCGCGCTTGTCAGCTTCGGAAAATCCGATTCGTTCATGAACCCTTCGCGTATCGAGCGCAGGTTCACGCGCGCGATCGAACACATCATGCGCAGGATCAGCGCCTCCGCGCTCATTTCAAGGCTGAAAACGGCGGCGGGCAATTTTTGCTCCAGCACGACGTGCTCGACGATGTTCATCGCCAGCGACGTTTTGCCCATCGAAGGCCGTGCCGCGATGACGACCATTTCGCTGCCGTGCAAACCGTCCGTCATCCGGTCCAAATCCGGGAAGCCCGTGCCCAATCCGTTCAACACGCCTTTGCGACTGAAATAATTTTCAATCGTCCCGATGGCCTTGCCGACCAGATCCTTCGTCGTCGCGATGCTGCCTTGCGCGCGCGATTCGGAAATCCGCAAAACGTCGCGTTCGACTTCGTCCATCAGCGCGTCCACCTCGCCCTCGTAATCGTAAACGCGCCCGACGACTTCCGTGCAGGTCTGGATCATTTTCCGCAGCAGGAATTTTTCGCGGACAATTTCTAAATAGTAAGAAAGGTTCGCCGCGCTCGGCACGGCGTCTTGCAGCGACGACAAATAAGCGATGCCGCCGACCTGTTCCAAAAGCTGCTTGTCCTTGAGCCGCTGCTGCAACGTGATGACGTCAATCGCCGCACGCGTGTCGAACATCGCCACGAGCGTTTCAAAAATCGTCTGGTGACGCAGGTCGTAAAAAACCTCCACGCCGTCCTTGAGTTTTTCGAGGCACTCGCCCATGCACTCGTTCGGCGAAAGCAACGCGCAACCCAGCACGCCCATTTCAGCCTCCGGCGAATGTGGCGGCAAACGGTCAACGGAGGGGCGTGCGTCCGCGCGAGCCGATTTTTGCCGCCGCGCCTTTTTCAAATCTGCCGCCGCGCCTGCACTGTCGGAAACGGAATCAATCATTACTTTATGCAAACAGAAAGAAACCGGCTGACAAATTTGAGTTGTTAGACATTGGAAAAACTTTTCCACAAAAAGAAATTTAAGTGAATTACAGCAAGGCGAACTGACTTTCGACTCTGTGGATAAGTTTTAACGCCAAAAAGAAATTAGAATGCAGGCCGAGCGGCAATTTTGGACATTGCCAGATTTGAGTCAGTTGCTTTCACCAAGCGATGTTGAGTTTGGACCTCAACAATTCACCGACACAAATACAACTCGGCCTGCATCTGATTACTAAATAGAGCTTTTTCATTTCAGCAAACAAAAGTTATTTAATTTGTTTCAAACATTTTTACGCGAACTGTTGACACTGAATTTTAATCCTGAAAATTCTGTCAATTCCGCCTTCTGCCATTAAACTTCGCGCTCGTTGCAACTATGAATCGCAAACCGTCCATGCTCGTGGTTTTTCTCACGGTCTTCATCGACCTCATCGGCTTCGGCATCGTTGTGCCGCTGGTGCCGATGTATAGCCGGCATTACGGCGCGAGTGGCTGGCTCATCGGCGTCATCATCGCCTCGTTCTCGGCGATGCAGTTCGTCTTCTCGCCCATCTGGGGCAAACTTTCCGACCGCCACGGACGCCGCCCGATCCTGCTCATCAGCACCGCCGGCGCGGCGTGTTCGTATGTGTTGTTCGCCATCGGTTCGGGTTTTCAAAATCATTCGCTGGCGCTCAGCGCGCTGCTCGTCTCTCGCATCTTCGCCGGCGCGTGCGGCGGCAACATCACCGTCGCCCAGGCCTACATCGCCGACATCACGCCGCCGGAAAACCGCTCGAAACGGATGGGTCTCGTCGGTATGGCGTTCGGCCTCGGCTTCATCTTCGGTCCGGCCATCAGTGGTGTTGCGCTGAAATTCGGCGGAGCCACCGCGCCCGGCTGGACGGCGGCGGCATTGTGCGCGGCAAATTTTCTCCTCGCCTATTTCATTCTCGCCGAAAGCTGGAAGCCCGGTTCCACGCCGGTCACGAATCGTCCGCGTTTCGCGCAATGGAGCCACACGCTCTCACAGCCGAAAATCGGGCTGCTCATCCTGATTTTCTTTCTCGCCACGTTTGCCTTCAGTTGTTTTGAAAGCACCCTGCCGCTGCTCATCAACGACAATTTCAACCTCGGCCTTGCCGTGGACGTCGCCAATCCGGCCACGACGGTCATCTGGCTGTTTGTCTTCTGCGGTCTGATTTCGGCGTTTGTGCAGGGCGGCATGATCGGACGGCTGGTAAAAATGTTCGGCGAGCCGAAATTGATCTGCGCCAGCCTCGTGATGACCGGCGCGAGCCTCGTGTTGCTGCCGCTGATTCATGGCGAAGGTGCGCTGCGCTGGTCTGCGGTGCTGCATCTGGCGGACAAGCCGTGGATCGCCATGCTCGCTGTCCTCGTCCTGCTCTCGCTCGGCTCCAGTCTGTCGCGCGCGCCGTTGTTCGGTCTGCTCTCCAACCTCACGCCCGCGACAGAGCAGGGCGCGACCATCGGCGTGGCGCAAAGCGCCGGTGCGCTGGCTCGAATCGTCGGCCCGATTTTTGCAGCCACGCTTTACGGCTTGAACGATTCCACCCGCGCGCTGCCGTATTTCGTTTGCGGCGGCGTTGCCATCCTCGCCGGACTGTTGACCGTGCGACGGCTGCTGGCAAAATAATTTTTGCGTGGCTATTTCTTTCCAAAAAAATTCCGCGCCCGGCGTGGCTTTGAAGAAATTTAAGCGGCGGATTGACTGCTTCACACCCGGCTTTCGCAAATCAATCCGCCGTCCGTTCACTCGAACAGAATCTTACTGCTGGTCTGGCGGCGGGCCGGGCGGAGTGCCGTTGTCGTTGCCGCCGCCGGCGTTTGACGGACGCGCGCCGATGAATTCATCCGGCGTCAATTGTCCGTCGCCGTTTTTATCCAACGCCTTCAATGCGGCGGGCGCGTTGGCGATTTCGCTCGCGTCAATCACGCCGTCGTGGTTCGCATCCAGCGCGCACACGATGAGCGGCGTGGGCGGCTGAAAAGTCTCGCCGCCGGAATTCCCGTTTTGCGGCGGGCGCTGCGGCAGATACTCGTTGGTCGTCAGCACGCCGTCGCCGTTTTTGTCCAGCGTCTTCAACTCGGCGGATGCGTTGGCGATTTCACTCGCGTCAATCACATGGTCGTGGTTCACGTCGAGCGCCATCACAATCGGCAGCGGCGGCGGACGATGATGATCGCCCGACCCTTGTCCATCCGGCGGCGGCCCGCCGTTGTCATCCTGTGCGCCGGCAACGAAGGCCGACGCGCCGATCGCCAGCAAAGCCAGCATAATTTTCATTGTTGTTTTCATTTTGTGCTCTCTTTCTTGTTGTTGATTTACCGGATGTGAATCTTTACGCCGTCAATTTACGCGAACGAACCTTAAGCGAAGATGAAGCTGAAAAGATTTTTGAAAATTATTTTTCGGCCAAAACCGCAGGCGCGGCATGGCGTAAAAACTTTTCATCCGTGAGCGTCTTCAAAAATGCGACCAGCGCGCTTTTGTCGTCGGCGCTCAACGGCACGCCGCCGTCAGGATGCTTGGCGAGGTTCGGGTCGAGCGTCGCGCTGCGTTTCATGCCGGTGGAATAATGCTCCACAACTTCTTCAAGAGTTTGAAAACGTCCGTCGTGCATATACGGCGCGGTGACGGCGACGTTGCGCAGCGACGGCACGGCAAATTTCCCCTCGTCGCCCGCGCGTTTCGTGACTTTGTAACGCCCCAAATCGGCAAACACCGGATCCAGACCGTTGTTCGCAAAATTCTGGCTTTGGAACAATGGCCCGCCATGGCAATGAAAGCAGTCTGCGCCATATTGTCCGTGATACGGGTCGTATTCCGTGTTGAACAACTCAAACCCGCGCTGTTCCTGTTCCGTGAATTTCGCCGAGCCGTTCATCACGCGGTCATATTTTGAATCGAACGAAACCTGCACGAGCAGAAATTGCTCCAGCGCGCGGGCGATTCTGTCCGCAGAAATTTCTGATGAGCCAAACGTGTCCGCAAAAAGTCGCGGATAATCTTTGTCCGCAGAAATTTTTGCGACGGCGTCTTTCAGCGATTCATGCATCTCGATCGGATTCTGGATCGGCTGCAAAACCTGTTCGCGCAATGTCGCCGCGCGGCCATCCCAGAAAAACGAGCTTTTCCACGCGAGATTTTCCAGCGCCATCGCGTTGCGCGTGCCGAGGTCGCCGTCCACGCCCCGGCTGAAACGGCGCGGCTGCGAAAATGCGTCGTTTGGACGATGGCAGGTGGCGCAGGACTGCCGGTCGTCTTGCGAAAGCCGCCGGTCGAAAAATAATTTTCCGCCGAGAGCGACGCCTTCGCCGGTCAGCGGATTGTCGCGCGGCAAATCCGGCTGCGGCGCGAATTGCGAAAAGGAAAAATGATACGGCGTGGCGTTCGGCGCGATTTCGAGGTGATTCGTTCCATGCGACAATTCTGCAATTGGTGAAAATTCTTTCACATTTTCCACCGCGAAGGCAGCTTCAATATTTTGCCGCAATTGAACGGCCAACAAATCATTCGTGCGCGAATGAGTTGTGTCCGTTGAATCGCTCAATTCGATTTTATTCGGCGCGGAAAAAATCTTGCCGATATCCAATGAGACTTGGATTTCGCGGCTGGAATTCAAATCCAACGCGACAGGCAATTCAACCGTCATCAATTCGCGGTCGGTGGCGAGATGATATGAAAACCCGCTTTGTTTGCTGTCGTTTTGCCAGCCGCCTTCGAGCGCAAGAAAAACGTATTCGCGCGACCAGCCCCAATACAGATGGTTCACGTCGGGATTGAGCGGATGATTTGCCGGCCATTGCGCGGCGTCGCCGTGGTTGATTTCCGGCGGCAGACCGATTTGAAAACGAACCGCGTTGTAATTTCCGGCGGGAATGTCTTCCAAGGTGAAATTGGTTTTGCCATCGCGAGCGCTGATGTAGGCGAACCAATTTGTTTTTCCGATCCAGATTCCATCCGCTCGCCGAAGCGCAATTTCGGAAGCTAGAAAATCCAGCCGAGTGACTGAAATTTTCTGCCCGGCGGCGGTTTGGTTTTTAAGCGCATCAAAAGCGAGCGGCGCGTTGTTGAACTGTGGAACAAATTCCACGCGCAAATCCGCCGCGCCCGCGCCGGCCGCCAGCAGGAGCGGGAGCAGCAGAATTTTTTGAAATGCGCGGTTCATTTTCAGTTGATGGTGAAGCTGTTTGTCAGCGTGTAGGTGACAGTTTGAGTGGGATTGTCCGGTGGACCGGGAAAAACCACGGACACGGTTTGCGGGCCGGTGGCCGCGCCGGATGGAATCACGATGCTGCTGGTCACCTGCGTCTGGCTGACGTGGACGTTGCTCGTGCCTGTGATCACGCCGACGGTGACGCTGTTGATCGGCGCGTTTGCCGGCGGCGGGTTCACCGAGGAATCGAGATTGATGGTCAGCGCGTAGGTCGTGCCGCGATTGCCGCTCACGGGCGAAATCGTCAGGATGCCGTAGCCGCCGTTGTTGAAAAGAGTCGTTCCAGCATTGTCGTAATCGGCAACGGCAGTTCGACCGACGCGATAAAATTGTTGGCTTGCCGAAGTCACGTTTGTGTAGCCGCCGAGAATTTGATTTGGCGAAACGCCAGTGCACAGAACAGTCCATGCCGAAGAACCGGCAAGATTTGTCGTCGCCTCGACTTGATAGCTGCCGCCTTCAATCGCGCTCCAGGTCAAAGTCACTGTTCCGTTTTTTACGCCGGGCGCGTTGAGCGTTGAAGCCAAATTTGTGTTGCCGAGAAAATTTGTGACGACTGTTTCCGTGATGGCTGTAACAACGCCGCCGGTCGGGTTGCCGTAAAATCCGCGCCCGATGTTGTAGGGAAATGTCGGCGTGCCGTTGCTGCTGATGCTGACGAAGTAGGCGTAAGTGCCGTTCGGAAATTCCGGCGTGACGCACCAGCGACCGTTGTATTCGTCGAGGTCGAAATCCACGCCTTGCTGGTAATTTGTGCCGGTGCCGGTGTTTATCAAATCGCCGAGATAGTCGTTGTCTTCCATGTAACAGCCGTTCGTGTGGATGCCGGTGAACGGCGCGCCGGTCTGATTGGAACTGACATTGAAAAGTCGCACCGCCCATTGCGGAATGGTTTTGCGCCCCGTCACCGGCAGATTATCGGTGCCATACTGGCCGTTTCGCAAAACATAGCCGGAAATCATCCGGCGGATTCCGCTGTTCGCATTGGTTGCGTTGGAATAACCGTAAGGTCCATAAACCGGATAGCCGTCCGCCGTCCACGCGAGAATCGGCGAATGTTTCACCGGTGTGTTCGTGGACTCGGTGTAAATTTTCGTCGCGGAATTGAAATCCACATGGTCGCCGAGTTGATAGCGCAGCGCGGGCGGATTCGCGTGATAATGATATTGCCCGCCGGCCTGATGCGCGTTGTTCGGATCGAAGCTGACGCCTTCGTTCACATACGCGTCGCGGTTCCAATAGCCGGTGATGTTTTGCGCGTCCACATTTGAAACGGTGCTCCATGTGTAGGCGTCCCAACTGTTGAACATCGCCGCGCCGTCCACAAAATAACCGATCGCCCCGCCGCCGGTCGCGGTCTTTGTCGTCGGCACGGTCGGGCTTCGCGGAATGCGGTACAAAGTTTTTTGGTTCACCGGCCAGTTCGGAAACGCCTGCGTGTGAGCCGCATTCAGATACCACGGCCCCATCACAAAACTGCCCAGCCCGGTGCTGCGGATATAAACCCAGTCGCTCGACGAATAAATTTCCTGTACGCCGCAATACGCCGGCAACGTCTGGATCGTTGTGCCATTTGTCCAGGCCGTCTGCGAAACTCCGTTGGTGCGCGAAAGATCGTTCGTGTAGATGCGCGCGTATTGTCCGGCATAAGTCGTGAACCACGAATTCGTGCGCGGGTCATCCGCATGTACGTTATTGATGATGAAAAAAATTCCGGCAAGGCCGGCGACGATGGGTGTGAGAATCGTTTTCATGCCGTCACTCTACGCGAGGCAACCTTAAGAAAACGTTAAGCTGTAAATTTTTTCACGCCCCGAACAAATTTTTTCTTAATCTCGTCTTAAGGTTGCGCGTGCGAAGATTCGCGCGCTGGCGGATTTACAAAGTCCGTGATAAAACTCCGCCAGCCCGAATGAGAATCCTGGTTGTCGAAGACGAACCCGATCTGCTCCGCAGCCTCACGCAGGCGCTGCGGGAGGAAGACTACGCCGTGGACACCGCCGCCGACGGCGAGGACGGTTTTTACAAGGCCGAAAATTACGATTACGACGCCATCGTCCTCGACGTGATGCTGCCGAAAATGGACGGCTGGGAAATCCTGAAACGCCTCCGCAAAATAAAAAAGACACCCGTGCTCATGCTCACCGCGCGCGACCAGTCCCGCGACCGCGTGCGCGGCCTCGACACCGGTGCGGATGATTATGTTGTGAAACCGTTCGATTTGTCAGAACTGTTTGCCCGGCTCCGCGCGCTCATCCGCCGCAGCGCTAACAAAACGACGAACGTCATCGAAATCGGCGAGGTGAAAATTGACACCGCGCTCCGAAATGTCTCGCTGAAAGAAAAACCAGTTGAATTGACCGCGCGCGAATACGCGCTTGTGGAATTTCTCGCGCTGCATCGCGGCGAAGTCGTCACGCGCACGCAGCTTTACGAGCATCTTTTCGATGAGAACGAAAGCTCGCTTTCCAACCTGCTCGATGTTCACGTCTCCAACGTCCGCAAAAAGCTCGGCTCGGAATTCATCGTCACGCGGCGCGGCCACGGCTATTGCATCGAATGAAAATTTTCAACTCCATCAAATGGCGGCTGCAAATCTGGTATGGCCTGATTCTTGTGGCCGTGCTGGCTGGACTCGGTATTGCAGCTTATGAACTTGAGCGTGGAAAAACGTATCGGCAAGTGGATGGAGAAATGATGCGGGGCGTCAATAGTATTGCCAATGCGTTGCATGACACGCCACCACATCCGCCGAACGGCGATCCTCGCTTTGACCGGCCTGGAGAATTTCCAGAAGATCGCCCGCCGGAAGAATTGTCAGGAGAGAATTTTCGCCTGCTGCATCTGCGAGACCAAACTCTTTTTATTGGAAATGATACGAACAGTTTTTATTTCGTCGTTTGGAAACGCGACGGCAGTGAACTCGTGCATTCAACCAACGCGCCAACCAAGTTGCCCCAGCCGGAACACCAGCCATCACCCGAACCACAACCGCCGCGAATGCGCGGAATGTTCCGGGAAATTTCCATCGTCACTCCGCCGGGAGAAATGATTTTAGTGGGCTGTTCCATCGCGTCGGAAGTGAAAGAACTCCGTTTGACAGCTCTGAAACTCGCTGGCTTTGGCGGAATCATCTTATTTTTCGGACTCGCGGGCGGCTGGTGGTTTGTTTCGCGCGCGCTGCGGCCAATTGAAAACATCAGCGCCGCCGCCGTGAAAATTTCCGCCGGTGATTTGTCGCAGCGCATCAACGTCGCCGAGGCCGAAAGCGAACTCGGCCAGCTCGCGGCGGTTTTGAATTCCACTTTCGCGCGGCTCGAAGCCGCCTTCGCGCAGCAGCAGCAGTTCACATCCGACGCCGCGCACGAATTGCGCACGCCCGTTTCCGTGATGTTGACGCAAACGCAAACGGCGTTGAACCGTGAACGCGAAGCTGCCGATTACAAACAAACCGTCGAGGCCTGCCAGCGCGCGGCGCAGCGGATGCGGCGGCTGATTGAATCGCTGCTCGCGCTTGCGAGGCTCGATGCCGGGCAGGAACAGATGAAGCGGCTGGATTTTGATCTGTCGAACACCGTGAGCGATTGCGTGGAATTGATCCGCCCGCTGGCGGACGGTCGCGGCGTAAAAATTTCCGCCGAACTCCAACCCTTGGAAATTTCCGGCGATTCCGAGCGTCTCGCGCAAGTCGTCATGAACCTGCTGACCAACGCGATCCAATACAATCTGCCGGACGGTGAAGCGCGTGTGAAATTGGAATCCCAAAACGGCATGGCCGTCCTCACCGTGAGCGACACCGGCGCGGGAATTTCGGCGGAAGATTTGCCGCGAGTGTTCGAACGGTTTTATCGCGTGGACAAATCGCGCTCCACCGGCGGCAACGGACTTGGCCTGGCCATTGCAAAGGCAATCGTCGAGGCGCACGGCGGGACGATTGAAGTTTCGAGCGAGGAAAATGTCGGGACGACCTTCACCGTCCGGCTGCCGGCGGCTTGAAAATCAGCGCAGAAAAAGTTCCGCTGCAGAATCCGCGAAGCGAAGTCCTTGTGGCGTAAGTTGAAAATTTTCAGACGAAATTTTCCCCCAACCGCGTCCGGCCAGTTGGTTCATCTCGGAATTCCATTCGAGATGTAAATCAAAATTAGTTGTGCGTTTGAATTCGTCGAATTGCCAGCCGGAATTCATCCGTAAGCCGAACGCCGCCGTTTCACCGGCACGTTTTAGCGGCGAGAGTTCCTCGCTGGATTCAATCGCGCGTTTCCCCTTTTCCAATTGGTCGCAGTAAAGCTGTGTGTTCGACCAGTTTTTTGTCCGCACGCCGCGAACGTAGCCGGTCGCGCTTGGACCAAGCCCGTAAAAGTTTCCACCGCGCCAGTAATTCACATTGTGCTTGCAGGCTCGGCTGGGAATTTTGAATTTTGAATTTTGAATTTTGAGCTGCGGGTCTTTGGCGAAGTTCGCGATCTCGTATTGCCGAAAACCCGCGCGCGTCGCGGACGAAATCAATTCCTCATACATCTCACACGCAAGGTTTTCGTCCACGGAAAATTCCCCGGCCTTGAGCTGTTCGTAGAGCGGTGTGTCGTCTTCGTAAATGACTTCGTAGCTGGAAAGGTGTTCGCTTTGCATCGCGATTGCTTCGTTCAAGGTTGCGCGCCAGATTTCCATCGTCTGTCCTGGAATGGCGAACATCAAATCGAGATTCAGGTTTTCAAAACCGGCGCGGCGCAAAATGTCGAACGATTTGAAAACCATTCCGCGTGAGTGGATCCGACCAAGCCGGTCCAATAATTTTTCATCGAGCGACTGCACGCCCATCGAAATCCGGTTGACGCCGAAATCGCGGAACAGTTTTGCCTTGTCGGCGGAAACCGTGGCGGGATTGCATTCGATCGAAAATTCCTCCGCGCCGAGCATATCCAGATTCTCCATCGCGTGGAGAATCTGTTCCCACTGGCGCAGATTCAAAAGCGACGGCGTCCCGCCGCCGAAGAAAATGGTTTTGGGCTTGAGATCGTCCGCGACAATTTCCATTTCGTCGACCAGTGCGTTGACAAAACGATTGATCAATTCGCCGGACGACGCCTCGGAATAAAAGGCGCAATACGCGCATTTTTGCGCGCAGAACGGGACATGGACATAAAGACCCTGGATTTTTCCGGCTGGCATCGCCATGGCGGAAGATTAGCGACCGCCATCACCGCTGGCGAACGAAAAGGTTCGGGGCGGAAAATTGGATTGCGGATTGCGCGCAGGTGCTACACCGGACTTACGCGCTGGACGTTCGTGGCCTTCAATCCTTTTTCGCTGGGAACGGCCTCGAAGGAAACCTCGTCACCTTCATTCAGGGTTTTGAATCCCTGACCCGTGATGGCCGTGTGATGCACGAAGACATCCTGGCCGGAATTTTGGGCGATGAAGCCGAACCCTTTTTTGTTGTCGAACCACTTGATTTTGCCGCTGGCCATATTCGCTCCTGGTGTTGCGAGGCTCTGCTCCAAATAAAAAACGGACACAACTGGAAACCAGTTTGTGCCCGTAAATTAATGTCGGAAACGGCTCATGCCTCAATCCAAGGTCGACAGTAACCACTTCTCCTGCAGTCGTCAAGGATAATAAGTTTCAGAAATGTAACAAATCAGGGCAAATCCGTCGCGCCCATCAGGAAGCGGTCGCATTCGCGCGCCGCGCCGCGGCCTTCGTTGAACGCCCACACGACGAGGCTCTGGCCGCGACGACAATCACCTGCCGCAAAAACGCCCTTGAGGTTCGTCGTATATTTTTCAAATTCGGCTTTGGCGTTGGAGCGCGCATCACGTTCGATGCCGAGCGATTCGAGCAACGGCTGTTCCGGTCCGAGAAAACCCATCGCGAGCAACACAAGTTGCGCGGGCAAAACTTTTTCCGTGCCGGGAATATTTTTCGGGGCGAACTGGCCTTTGTCGTTCTTCATCCATTCGATCTGCACGAGATGAACGGCTTTGACGTGGCCCGTTTTACCATCAGCTCCGTCGCCTTCAAATTTCGTCGCCGTCGTCAGATAAACGCGCGGGTCAGCGCCGAATTTTGCGGCGGCTTCTTCCTGACCGTAATCAAGCTTGTAAGTCTTCGGCCATTCGGGCCATGGATTGTCCTTGGCGCGTTCCAGCGGCGGTTTGGGCAAAATCTCCACCTGCACGAGCGACTTGCAGTCGTGCCGCATCGAAGTGCCGACGCAATCCGTCCCCGTGTCGCCGCCGCCGATGACGATGACGTCCTTGCCGGTCGCGTCAATGAAATCTCCGTTCTTGTGCGAATCCAAAATGCTCTTCGTGTTCGCCGTCAAAAAATCCATCGCGAAATGAATGCCTTTCAACTGGCGGCCTTCAATCGGCAAATCGCGCGGCTTGGTCGCGCCGGTCGCGAGAATCACAGCGTCGAATTCCTTCAACAATTTTTCCGCCGGCAGATTTTTTCCGACCTCGGTGTTGCAGACAAACTTGATTCCTTCTGCTTCAAGCACTTTAATGCGGCGCAGCACGACTTCGTTTTTATCGAGCTTCATGTTCGGAATGCCATACATGAGCAAACCGCCAGGGCGGTCGGCGCGCTCGAATACGGTGACGAGGTGTCCGGCCTTGTTTAATTGTGCGGCGGCCGAAATTCCCGCCGGACCTGAACCTATGACGGCGACAGTTTTTCCAGTGCGCTTCTTCGGCGGTTCCGGTTTGATCCAGCCGTTTTCCCAGCCGTGGTCAATGATTTCGCACTCGATGTTTTTGATCGTGACGGGCGGATTGTTGATTCCCAAAACGCACGAGCCTTCGCACGGCGCGGGACAAACGCGTCCGGTGAACTCGGGAAAATTATTCGTCTTATGCAGGCGTTCGAGCGCCTCTTTCCACAGACCGCGATACACGAGGTCGTTCCATTCTGGAATCAAATTGTGGATCGGACAGCCGCTGGCCATGCCGCTGACGAGCTGGCCGGTGTGACAAAATGGAATGCCGCAATCCATGCAACGCGCGCCCTGTTTCTTGAGGTCGGCCTCGGGCAGATGATGATGAAATTCCTTCCAGTCCGCGACGCGTCCGCCTGCCGAACGGTCGGTCGGCAGCTCGCGTTGAAATTCTAAAAATCCGGTTGGTTTTCCCATGATTGATTTTTGTAAAAACTTTTTTAACGCAAAGGCGCAAAGACGCAAAGACGCAAAGAAATTTCCGCAAAAACAAATAAAAAGTCTTTGCGTCTTTGCGTCTTTGCGTTGAATTTCATCGGTTCAAATTCTAATGTCCGCCCTTTACGTTTTCCTCGAACGCGGCCATGATCGCGTCTTCGCCGCTCAAGCCTTGCGACTGGACTTTCTTCAGCGATTGCAGCACGCGCTTGTAATCCTGCGGCATGACTTTCACAAATTTCGGCGCGAACGAACTCCACTCCGCGAGAATTTTCGCGGCGCGGGTGCTCTTGGTATTGATCGCGTGCTCTTCGATCGCCGACTTGAGCGTCGCCAAATCTTCTTCGTCGGGTTTTTCAAGGCCGACGAGTTCCATGTTACAACGCGTGGCAAAATCTCCGGCCTCGTCCAAAACATAAGCGACGCCGCCGCTCATGCCGGCGGCGAAATTGCGTCCGGTCTTGCCGAGAATCACCACGCGCCCGCCGGTCATGTATTCGCAACCGTGATCGCCGACTGCCTCGACGACGGCGTTGACGCCGGAGTTGCGGACACCGAAACGTTCGCCGGCCATGCCGCGCACAAAAATCTCGCCCGCCGTCGCGCCGTAAAGCGCCACGTTGCCGATGATGATGTTGTCCTCGGCGACGAACGTGGAATTTTTCGGCGGATACACGATGATTTTTCCGCCGCTCAAACCTTTGCCGAGATAATCGTTGGCATCGCCTTCGAGTTCAATCGTCATGCCGGGCGGCATGAACGCGCCGAGGCTCTGGCCCGCACTGCCGCTGAGCTTGAGATGGATTGTGTCTTCGGGCAGACCAGCCGGGCCGTATTTCTTGGTCACTTCGCTGCCGGTGATCGTGCCGACGACGCGGTTGACGTTGATGATGGGCAATTCGGCGCGGACTTTTTCACCGCGCTCGATGGCCGGTTTGCAAATGTCCAAAAGTTTCGTCACGTCCAGTGATTTTTCCAAGCCATGATCCTGGTCTTGCGAACGGAAACGGCCAACGTCAGCGCCCATTTCGGGCTGGTGCAAAATCGGCGTGAGGTCGAGGCCTTTAGCCTTCCAATGTTCGATGGCTTTCCACGGAAATAATTTGTCCGTGCGGCCCACCATGTCTTCAAGTTTGCGGAAACCGAGTTTCGCCATGATTTCGCGCAATTCCTGCGCGACGAATTTCATGAAGTTGACGGCATTGTCCGCGCTGCCCGCGAACCGCGCGCGCAGACGCGGATCTTGCGTCGCGACACCGACTGGACAGGTGTTAAGATGACAGACGCGCATCATGATGCAGCCGAGCGAAACGAGCGGCGCGGTCGCAAAACCAAATTCTTCCGCGCCGAGCAGCGCGGCGATGGCCACGTCGCGACCGGTTTTCAACTGGCCGTCGGCCTCGACGTAAATGCGGCTGCGGAGATTGTTCAGCACGAGCGTCTGGTGCGCCTCGGCCAAGCCGAGTTCCCACGGGCCGCCCGCGTGCTTGATGGACGAGAGCGGCGACGCGCCCGTGCCGCCGTCGTGACCGGAAATCAAAACCACGTCCGCGTGCGCCTTGGCGACGCCCGCCGCGACCGTGCCGACGCCGACTTCGGCGACAAGCTTCACGCTCACGCGCGCGTTGCGATTTGAATTTTTCAGATCGTGGATCAACTCCGCCAAATCCTCGATGGAATAAATGTCGTGATGCGGCGGCGGCGAAATGAGGCCGACGCCCGCCGTCGTGCCGCGCACTTTGGCGATCGGCGGATAAACTTTTTTGCCGGGCAATTCGCCGCCTTCGCCGGGCTTCGCGCCCTGCGCCATCTTGATCTGAAGTTCTTTTGCGTTGACGAGATAATGACTCGTCACGCCGAAACGTCCGCTTGCAACCTGCTTGATGGCGGAATTTTTCGAGTCGCCGTTTGGTTCTGGAACGTAACGTGCCGGGTCTTCGCCGCCTTCGCCGGTGTTCGAGCGTCCACCGATGCGGTTCATCGCGACGGCCAGCGCTTCGTGCGCTTCTTTCGAGATTGAGCCGTAACTCATCGCGCCGGTTTTGAAACGCTTCACGATTTCGTCAACCGATTCGACTTCCTCAATCGGAATCGGATTTTCCGCGAACTTGAAATCCAAAAGCCCGCGCAGCGTGCAAAGATTTTTCGCCTGATTGTTGATGAGCGCGGCGTATTCCTGGAAAATTTTATAATTTCCCGTGCGGCACGCGTTCTGCAATTTGTGGATGGACTGCGGGTTGAACAAATGGAATTCGCCGTTGTCGCGCCATTGATACTGGCCGCCCGCGTCGAGCACACCGTTGACCTGACGGTCGGGAAACGCGTGGCGATGGCGTTCGAGCGCTTCCTCGGCGATCACGCCGAGGCCGACGCCCTGGATGCGCGACGGCGTCCAGGTGAAATATTTTTCCACGACCCCGCTGTTGAGGCCGATGGCTTCAAAAATCTGCGCGCCATGATAGCTTTGAATCGTCGAGATGCCCATCTTGGCCATCGTTTTCACGACGCCCTTGATCGCGGCCTTGATGTATTTTTTGGTCGCGGTCTTGTGATCGGTCTTGGTCAGCAAGCCCTGATGAATCAAATCGTCGAGCGTCGCGAACGCGAGATACGGGTTGATGGCCGTGCAGCCGTAGCCGATGAGCAGCGCAAAATGATGCACCTCGCGAGGTTCGCCGGATTCGAGAACGAGGCCGACCTTCGTGCGCGTGCCGCTGCGGATGAGATGATGATGCAAACCCGCGACCGCGAGCAGCGCGGGAATCGGCGCAAGTTCCTTGCTGATGCCGCGGTCGGACAAAACCAGAATGTTCACGCCTTCGGCGATGGCTTTGTCGGCTTCGGAAAATGATTTTGCGAGCGCGGTTTCAAGATTTTTTGCGCCGCCCGCCGCTTCAAATAAAATCGGCAGCGTCACGGCCTTGAAACCGGGACGGTTGACGTGGCGCAATTTTTCCAGTTCCTCGTTCGCGAGAATCGGATGCTTGAGCTTGATCATGCGCGAACTTTCCGCCGTCGGTTCGAGGATATTGCCTTCGCCGCCGAGCATGATTTCCGTCGAGGTGACGATCTCCTCGCGGATCGGATCAATCGGCGGGTTCGTGACCTGCGCGAACAGCTGCTTGAAATAATTGTACAGCAACTGTGATTTGTTCGACAAAACCGCGAGCGGCGTGTCCGTGCCCATCGAGCCTAGCGGTTGCACGCCGTCGTTGGCCATCGGCGCGATGATGAAACGCAAATCCTCGAACGTGTAGCCGAACGCCTGTTGTTTTTGCAAAATTCTGCGGTGATCTGGCTGCGTCGCTTCCGCCGGATCCGGCAGGTTTTCAAGCAGGATGTGATTTTCTTCGAGCCATTTTTTATACGGCTGCGCGCTTGCATATTTTTTCTTCAGTTCCTCGTCCGCGACGATGCGGCCCTGCTCGGTGTCCACGAGAAACATCCGGCCCGGCTGCAAACGGCCCTTGATGGCGATGCGTTCCGGCGCGATTGGCAGCACACCCGCTTCCGACGCCATGATGACGAGGTCGTCTTTCGTGACGTAATAACGCGACGGTCGCAGGCCGTTCCGGTCGAGGCACGCGCCGATCATTTTTCCGTCCGTGAACGCCATCGAGGCCGGGCCGTCCCACGGCTCGATGAGGCAGGAATGAAATTCGTAAAACGCCCGGCGTTCGGCGTCCATGCTCTCGTGATTTTCCCACGGCTCGGGAATCATCATCATCATCGCGTGCGGCAATTCGCGCCCCGCCATCACGAGCATCTCCACGCAATTGTCGAACTGGGCCGAGTCGCTGCCGTCGGTGTTGATGACAGGGATGATTTTCTTGATGTCTTCGCCGAACAATCTGCTTTGGAAAAGCATCTGCCGCGCCTTCATCCAGTTCACGTTGCCGCGCAGCGTGTTGATTTCGCCATTGTGCGCGATGCAGCGGTTCGGATGCGCGCGATCCCAGCTTGGAAATGTGTTAGTCGAAAAACGCGAATGAACGAGCGCGAGCGCGGTCGTCATGTCCGCGTCGCGCAAATCGGGAAAATATTTTGCGACCTGCTCCGGCATGAGCATCCCTTTATAAATGCACGTCCGCGCCGACAGACTTGAAACGTAAAAGAAATTTCCGCCGGGAATTTTTCCGCCGTAACGGATTTGCTGCTCCGCGACTTTGCGGATGACGTAAAGTTTTCGCTCGAATGCCGCGTCGTCCTTGATCGCGGGATTGCGCCCGACAAAAACCTGCATCATGAACGGCTCGGAATTTTTCGCGCCGTTGCCGAGCGAGGAATTGTCCGTCGGAATATCGCGCCAGCCGAGAAGGATCTGGCCTTCGCCGGAGATGATTTTGGCGAGCGCGGCCTTGACACCTTCGCGTTCGACCGGATTTTTCGGCATGAACAGCATGCCGACGCCGTATTGGCCGAACGCGGGAAGCTTGAAACCAACCTTGTCGGCGATTTTTTTGAAAAAATCGTGCGGCGTCTGGATCAAAATGCCCGCGCCGTCGCCCGTGTTCGCCTCGCAGCCGACCGCTCCGCGATGATCGAGGTTCATCAGGATTTGCAGCGCGGCGGTGACGATGCCATGCGATTTCTTTCCCTTGATGTGAACGAGGAAACCCACGCCGCACGAGTCATGCTCGAATTGCGGGTCATAAAGCCCCTGTTTCGGCGGCGCGGAAATCAGCGTTTGCGCGTGCCGGTCATTAGTTTTTGTCGTCAGGTTGCTGGTCATCGTTCGGCGGATAAGCCTGCGTTCACTTATTTTTTACTCAAATTTAATCCGTGCGCAATAAATGTTTTCAAAAATCACGAGGAATCGGCGATTAGAATCCGATTTTTCCCTCACATTTGCATAAGTTGAAAAACGCCGGCGGCAAAAATAATCTGTTACTTTTCCGCTTTGGCGTAAATGTATTGATGAAAGATGAATGACGACCTGAACCTGCTGCGCGAATTTGCCCGGAATAATTCCGAGAAAGCGTTCGCCGCGCTCGTCTCACGCCACGTCAATCTCGTCTATTCCGTGGCGTTGCGGCAGGTGCGCGATCCGCATCTGGCGGAGGAAATCACGCAAGCCGTCTTCATCATTCTGGCGCGCAAGGCGGGCTCGCTTGACGACAAAACGATTTTGCCCGGCTGGCTGTGCCGCACGGCGCGATACGCGAGCGCCAACGCGCTGAAAATCCACCGGCGGCGGCAACAACGCGAACAGGAGGCTTACATGCAATCCATTTTGAACGAAGCTGAACCGGCAGAAACCTGGAATCGAATCGCTCCATTGCTCGACGGCGCGATGGAACAGCTCGGGCAAAAAGATCACGACGCGCTGGTGCTGCGATTTTTTGAGAACAAAACTTTTGTGGAAGTCGGCGCAAATTTGGGCGCGAGCGAGGACGCGGCGAAAATGCGTGTGAATCGTGCGTTGGAAAAACTTCGGAAATTTTTCACGAAGCGCGGCGTGAGTTCGACCACGGCCATCATTGCCGGAACGATTTCCGCCAATTCCGTTCAAGCCGCGCCCGTGGCGCTGGCAAAATCTGTGACTGCCGTGGTGATTGCCAAAGGCGCGGCAGCCAGCGGTTCAACCTTAATCCTAGTGAAAGAAGCTCTCAAAATTATGACACACGCAAAACTCAAACTGGCAATTGGTATCACCGCAGGAATTTTATTGGTGGGCGGTGCGACTACGATGGTTATTTCACAAACCACCAGTGATGACAAATGGACGCCACAGGAAATCGCCCGGCAGGCGCAGGATGCCTACGCCGCGCTGACGAGCTATAGCGACAGTGGAACAACGGTGACTGAAATTGCCGGCAAAAACATCAAGACGACTTTCAACATCCGCCTGGCTCGACCAAATCTGTATCGGATCGATTCCACAATGCCAAATGGCGCCAAGGGAGCGGCCTGGTCTGATGGAAACGGTGATTATTTTGAGATGGCAGCGGCTGGTAAAGAAAAAGAAAAGATGGAGGATATGCAAACGGCATTGGGCTACATGGCAGCTTTGGGAAACTCGGCAATAGCTGTCCCGAAAATTTTCTTCAAACTTACTTTGGTTGATCCAATGAGTTATATTGTAACCGGCAAGGTTGAAACCAAGAGGGAGAAAGACGGGCAGGTTGGCGACGTGGACTGTTACGTCATTACGAGTGTGATGGATACCGACAAAATGCGCGCCGAGGGAACACTGCCTGACGGCGTAGGCAAAATGGGAACTACCACCAGTCTGTTTTGGATCGGCAAGCGCGATCACTTCATTCATCAAATCCAGTCGAGTGTTGATCTTTCGAGTGTTGATCTTGCCTCCACGACTTTGCCCTCTCCGGCACGCTTGAGCGATGCCGACATCAAAAAACTTCTGGAAAAGGAAAATAAACCTGTCACCGCCGAAGCCATCGCTGCCATGCGAGCCGGACTGGAAGCGTTGTCTAAAAAAATGCAAAGCATGATGAAGGGCAAGATCGTTATTACCGAAACCCACGAGCGCATCGTCGTGAACAAAAAGTTTTCACCGACGGATTTTAAGAAAGCGCAGTAGCATTTTCCTTCAACGCGCTTCGCAAACCATTTTACAGGCCGCCCGCGCATTGTATAATGTCCCACTGTGAATTCGCAAAAGCGTCAGCGCGTCGTCTGCGGCATGAGCGGAGGAGTTGATTCCTCGGCGACGGCGGCGCTCTTGATCGAGCAGGGCTACGATGTCATCGGCATCACGCTCAAGCTCTGGCCGCAGGATTGCGTGAACCGCGCGGAGGACAAATGCTGCGGGCCGCAGGCCGTCACCGACGCGCGCTCGGTCTGCGACAAGCTCGACATCCCGTATTACCTCATTGACGAGGCGGCGGAATTCCAGAAGCACGTCATCCAATACTTCGCCGACGAATACAAGGCCGGCCGCACGCCGAATCCGTGCGTGATGTGCAATCAGAATCTGAAGTTTGGCCGGCTCATTGACCGCGCGGATCAGCTCGGGGCGGATTTCATCGCGACGGGACATTTTGCGCGGATTGAAAAAGTTGGAGTTCAAGCTTCAGCTTGTTCGGGGGACACGCTAAAGCGTGAACTCCAACCGCGTTATCTCCTCAAGCGCGGACGCGATTTGCGGAAGGATCAAAGTTATTTTCTGTTCTCGCTGCGACAGAACCAGCTCGCGCGTGCGATTTTTCCGCTCGGCGAAAAGACCAAGAGCGACACGCGCGAAGTGGCGCGGCATTGCAACCTCAAGACCGCCGACAAGGAGGAGAGCATGGAAATCTGTTTCGTGCCGGACAACAATTACGGCGGCTTTCTCCAGCAAGCGAACCTCGTGCAAAAGAAGCGCGGCGACATCGTGGATTTACACGGCCACGTTCTCGGCCAGCACGATGGCATCGCGTTCTACACCATCGGCCAGCGCAAAGGGCTGGGCATCACGACGGCCAAGCCGGTTTATGTGGTGGAGCTGGATGCGGAAAATAATCGTGTGGTGGTCGGCGACGATGCCGCGCTCGACCGCGATGAATTTGTGGCCGACCGCTGCAACTGGCATCCGTTTGACCAGTTGACGGAGCCAATCGAAGTCACGGCAAAAATCCGTTACAACCATCCCGGCACGTCGGCGACGATTTCGCCGCTGGAAAATAATCGCGTCAAAGTAAAATTACATTCCGCCCAGCGCGCCATCACGCCCGGCCAGGCGGCGGTGTTTTATCAGGACGATCTGGTCGTCGGCGGTGGATGGATTATGCGGTGATTTTTCCGCAACGACTCTGCGCTGGACGCAAAACATATTTTCTTTTAGCCTTTGTCGCGTGCCTAATCCGTCCAAAAGCGCGGGTCAAAATGCCTTCGCAAAAAATCCGCCATTTGAAGAAGCTCTGAAAAAACTGGAAAACATCGTCGAGGCGATGGAGTCCGATGATTTGCCGCTGGAAACGCTCCTCACCAAATATGAGGAAGGCTCAAAGCTCGTGAGGGTTTGTCAGGGAAAACTCGCCGAAGCGGAATTGAAGATTCAGCAGCTTGAAAAAAACGCGGCGGGCGAAATGAAGTTGAAGCCGCTCAATTTGACCGAAGAATAATTTATGAGCCGATACCTCGACATGGTTGACGGGCCATCGCACGTCAAAAAATTGACATTGGCGCAACTTCAGGAGCTCGCCGGTGAAATCCGCGAGGAATTGATCGCCGGACTCGCCAAGGGCGGCGGGCATCTCGGCCCAAATCTCGGCGTCGTGGAATTGACGCTCGCGCTTCACAAAGTTTTCACCACGCCGAAGGACAAATTTGTCTGGGACGTGAGCCATCAGGTTTATGTCCACAAAATTTTGACCGGACGCAAAGATCGTTTCCGCACCATCCGTCAAACTGACGGCTTGAACGGCTTTGCGCTGCGCACCGAGAGCGAACATGATTGTTTCGGCGCGGGTCACGCGGGCACGGCGCTTTCCGCCGCGCTCGGCATGGCGGCGGCGCGCGACAAAAAAGGAACCGATGAAAACGTCGTCTGCATTTTCGGCGACGCGGCGCTGACGAACGGCATTTCGTTCGAGGCGATGAACAACATCGCGCATACGACAAAAAAATTCATCGGCATCCTCAACGACAACGAGTGGAGCATCGCCAAAAACGTCGGTGCGATTTCCGGCTACCTCAACAAGCTCATCACGAACCCGCGCTACAACAAGCTGGCGAAGGATTTTGAAAATTTCGTCAAGCGCCTGCCCAAGGGCGAACTTGCGCTCAAGCTCGCACACAAGGCCGAGGAAGGCGTCAAGGGCGCGATCAGCGAAGTCGGGATGCACCAGAAAAGCGAAGTCGCATTCAGCGCGGATGGGCGCGGCGGTTTCGGCAATCCGGTTCTGTTTGAGGAACTCGGCATCCGCTATCTCGGCCCGATTGACGGCCATAATCTGCCGCTGCTCATCAGCACGCTGGAATTTGCGAAGACGTGCGATCATCCGATTGTCATCCACGTTTTGACGCAAAAGGGAAAAGGCTTTGAAGCCGCGTTGAAATTTCCCGAAAAATTCCACGGACTCGGGCCATACGACGCGAAGACCGGCGAAACGCCCGCGGCGAAACCCAATTCGCCGCCGATGTATCAGGACGTGATGGGCCAGACGATGGTGAAACTCTGCCAGAAAAATAACACGATTGTCGGCATCACCGCCGCGATGCCGACCGGTACGGGCATGAAGCATCTGGAAAAAGCCATGCCCGACCGTTACATTGACGTCGGCATTGCCGAGGAGCACGCCGTGATTTTCGCGGCCGGCATGGCGACGATGGGATTTCATCCGGTCGTGGCGATTTATTCCACGTTTCTCCAGCGTGCCTACGATTGCATCCATCACGACGTTTGTTTGCAAGATTTGCCGGTGATTTTTTGCATGGATCGCGCCGGACTTTCCGCCAATGACGGCCCAACGCATCACGGCCTGTTTGACATCGCGTATCTGCGCTGTTTTCCAAATGTGATTGCAATGGCTCCGGCAAATGAAGACGAACTCGCCGATATGATGTTCACCGCCACGCACCAGAATCATCCGGTGTTCATCCGCTATCCACGTGGAACGGCGGAAGGCGTGCCGATCAAAGACCAGCCTCAATTGCTCGAAATCGGCAAGGCGCAGGTCGTCCAGAATTTTTCGAACAATGGAAAAAAGAAAGTCGCGCTGTTCGGCCTCGGCCCGATGAACACCATCGCGCGCAAGGCGGCGCAGCAGCTTGCAGCGGAAGGATTCGATTGCGCCGTCATCAATCCGCGCTTCACCAAGCCGATTGACGCGGGCACGACGGAATTTTTTGGGCGCGCGGCGGATGTCGTCGTGACGCTGGAAGACCATGTGCTGATGGGCGGCTACGGTTCGGCGGTGCTGGAACTGTTCAGCGAAAAAAATGTCACGACGCCCGTCGTGCGCATCGGCTGGCCGGATCAATTCATCGAGCACGCCACGACGCAGGACGAACTCCGCAAAAAATACGGCCTGTCCGTCGAGAACACCGTCGCCAAAGTGAAGGCGCAATTCAGCGAAGCTCCGGCGAAGGTGGCGAGGCTGGTCGAGGTGGCATAGCATCTGGATCAACATTTCAAACAGGAATGCTCCTTTGTCGTTCCTGCTTTCTAATTTGTTTCCTTGATTTCCTTCGTATTCCGCATATTCATCTTATAGAAAATTTAATTTTTAACTGACATCATGGCCTACAAAGACATCACACCGCCCGCCGGCGGAAAAATCACGATCAAAAACGGCAAGCTCACCGTTCCCGAAAACCCCATCCTGCCGTTCATCCGCGGCGACGGCACCGGCCCGGACATCTGGGCCGCGAGCGTGCGCGTGTTCGACGCGGCAGTGCAACGCGCCTACGACGGCAAACGGAAAATCTCGTGGTTCGAGGTTTTCGCCGGCGAAGAAAGTTTCAAGAAGTTCAACAACTGGCTGCCGGACGACACCGTCGAGGCGTTCAAGGAATATCTCGTCGGCATCAAAGGCCCGCTGACCACGCCTATCGGCGGCGGCATCAGCTCGCTCAACGTCGCGCTTCGCCAGATGCTTGATCTCTACGTCTGCCTGCGACCCGTGCAATGGTTCACCGGCGTGCCTTCGCCCGTGAAGCATCCCGAAAAAGTCAACATGGTCATCTTCCGCGAGAACACCGAGGACATTTACGCGGGCATTGATTTCGAGGCCGGCAAGGAAGCTGCGCTCAAGACGATTGAATTTCTCAAAACCAACTACCCGAAAGCTTTCAAGAAAATCCGTTTCGGCGAAACGCCCGACGTGGTCGGCATCGGCATCAAGCCGGTGAGCAAGACCGGCACGCAGCGCCTGTTCCGCTCCGCCGTCCAATACGCCATCACCAACAAGAGCAAGTCGGTGACGATTGTCCACAAGGGCAACATCATGAAATACACCGAAGGGGCGTTCCGTGACTGGAGCTACGAACTCGCCAAGAGCGAATTCGGCGCGGTGGAGATTGACGGCGGCCCGTGGTGCAAAATTCCCGAAGGGAAACCCGGCGCGGGCATCGTCATCAAGGACGCTATCGCCGACATCACTTTGCAACAAGTGCTCACGCGTCCGACGGACTTCGACGTGATCGCCACGCTCAACCTCAACGGTGATTATTTGAGCGATGCGCTCGCGGCGCAGGTCGGCGGCATCGGCATCGCGCCCGGCGGCAACATCAATTACGTCTCCGGCCACGCCATCTTTGAAGCTACGCACGGCACCGCGCCCAAATACGCGAACAAGGACGTCGTGAATCCGGGCTCGGTGGTATTGAGCGGCGAAATGATGTTCCGCTACATGGGTTGGACCGAGGCGGCGGATTTGGTCCTCAAGGGCCTCAACGGCGCGATTGGCTCGAAGAAGGTCACCTATGACTTCGCGCGCCAGATGGAAGGCGGCACCGAAATCAAATGCTCCGCGTTCGGCGACAACATCATCGCGCATATGTGATTTCGTTTTGCCGGGTTTGAAAATTTATTCCAACCGGTAAGTGACGCTGGCCTGCGCGCGTGAGCGGATTGGGATTGCGCTATCCATCGCGGGTTCAAACTGTGACTGCTTCATTTCTTTGATTGCTGCTTCGTCGAGCAATGGGAAGCCGGAGCTTTTCACAATCTCCACCTTGTCGAGCGTGCCGCTGCCGTTGATGTAAAGCATGAGAACGACGACGCCTTGTTGATGGCGCCGTGCCGCTTCCGGCGGATAAACGTGCGTGGCCTGCATCACAAAATTCGGTTGCGTAACGGGAACATATTCTTCCGTCGGCGATTTTGGTTGCGGCGGCGGAACGACAACCGGCTTTGGTGGTGGTGTTTGTTTTGGCGGTTCCGGTTTCGGTTCGGGAATTGTCATTTCCGATTTTGGCGGAGGAGGTGGAATGACGATTGGTTTTGGCGGTTCGGGTTGAGGTGGCGGCGGAGTTGTCAGGGTGACGTCAACGTAAGTTTCATTGAAAATTTTCGGCGGCTTGGGCGCGGGCGGCTTGAGAAAGAAAAGAACGAAGGCGTGAAACGCCAGCGCGAGCGCGTAAAAAATTATTAGCGGACGTTTCACTGCTTCAGCTTTGTGTCAATCGCCACTTTGGTGATGCCGACCTTCCGCAAATCGTCCAGCACCTCGACGGCTGCGCCGAAAAATGCCTTCGTGTCACCGTTGATGAAAACTTTCGGGTCGGCTTGTTCGGCTTTCAACTGCTGCAAGCGCGCGGGCAGTTCATCGAGCGGCATCTGTTCCTTGTTGAAAAACAGATCGCCGTCCTTGGTGACGGAAATCGTCGTGCGGTCGTTGTGTTCCTGAGGCGCGCTTGTGGCGGCGGCGGGCAGGTTCACCTTGATGCCGTTGTTTTTCACCAACGAAATCGAGACCATCATGAACGTCGCCAGCAGGAAAAAGATGACGTCGATGAGCGGGATTATTTCGATGCGCGCGCGTTTGCGCGAACGGAGCGATGGGATGTTCATTTCGATTCCCCTTCGTGTTTGCATTCCTTGAATTGTTCCAGATGCAATTCGAGTTGCGTCGCGGCGTCCTCGATGTCGTGTCGCGCTTCTTCAAGCCGCGCGTTCAGATAATTGAACGGAATCAGCGCGGTGATGGCGATGCTCAAACCGAACGCGGTAGCGATGAGCGCCTGCGAAATGCCGCCGGTGATGGCTTCGGGCGCATCCAGTTCGTGCCCGCCGAGCAGGCCGAACGCGTGGATCATGCCCGTGACCGTGCCGAGCAAGCCGAGCAGCGGCGCTAGCGTGACGATGGTGTCGAGCACGGCGAGTCCGCGGTTGAATTTCTTCAGTTCCAGATTCGCGGCGCGCAAAACCTCGCTGGAAAAAGATTCCGCGCGGTGCGCGAGCGCGAACGTGAGCACGCGCGCGACGAAATCACGGTTGTCGCTGCCGATTTTGATCGCGCCGTCCAGATCGTGACGCTCGACGCGCTCCAGAATTTTTTCCACGAGTTGAGGTTTGCGCCGGGCGCGTTCGCGGATGACGAAGAACAATCGTTCCAGCGCGGTGGCGACGGTGATGATTGAGCAGATGAGCAGCGGCCACATGACCGGACCGCCGTTGAGGAATATTTTGATCATAGACTTTTTATTTTGATTTTAGAACACGAAGCTCAACGAGCCGAAGAATCCGATGCGCGCGCCGTATTGCGCGGCGTTGACGCCGACGCCGGAGCCGTCGCGCAATTCGTAGGAATTGTCGGTGAGGTTCACAATGTCGAGCCGCGCTTTCAAAGTTTTGTCCTTGCTGAATTTGAAACTTTGTTCCGCGCCGCAGTTGATGGAGTAGTAAGCCGGAACGGTCGTGCCGTTCGGGATTGGATTGCTCGTGCCGGGTTCAAATCCGCCGCCGTCCGCGCGCAAACCGCTGCCGTAAATCGCGTCCACATAAACGCGCGTGCTGTGATTCCTACCTTCGTTCCAGGTGTAATCCGCGCCGAACGAGCCGCTCACGGTCTGATCGTGGTCGAGATAAATCCAGTGGTTCTGGACGTAGGCCAGATCGCTGCCCGCGCCGCCCGGACCAAACAGGAATTGCGCCGAATTCCAGTCTTCGCCTTTCGCCACCGAGTAGGCGAGGTTTGCGTAAGAGGAAAAACCGCCGATGTTGTAAGAGCCGGTGAATTCCACACCATAGACTTCACCTTTCGCGTAGTTAAATGCCGAGAGGATGAGCGTTTGTCCGAACAATCCGTCGTCGAGTTGATTTTGAGCTTCCTTGTAATAACCATCCAGGCCGAGTTGCAGATGCCTGCCGATTTTTTGCGAAGCGCCCGCATCGAAATAATTCGCGCGCTCGGCCTTGACCCCGCCATCGGTGTCATTTCCAGTTGAGTTCGACGTGTTGTCGAAAAGCGCTATATCGCTTCCCGACACATCTTCCACCGGTGGCGGTGTGAAATAACGCGCGTAACCTGCGTGCAACGTCGTCGAGTCCGTCGGCTGCCAGATGAGGTTGACGCGCGGGCTGGGCTGGTTTTCGTGGTCGAACGAAGCGTAAAACTCGTCGAAGCGCGCGCCGTAATTCAGCGTCAGCTCCGGCGTCAGCCTCCATTCGTCCTGGATATACACGCCGGCAAAGAAACCGTAGAGCGAGTCGTTGTCCACAACGGGAAACGGCATGCCGGAGGGAGTGCCCGAACTCATATGGAACACGGTCGTGGTCGAGTCGGCGGCAACGCTTGTGCCCAGAAAAATCAGGCCGCCGCGAATCGTGTGCTTGTCGCCGAGTTCATAACTGGCGTCCAACTGCATTCCACCGGAAACAAGGTCGCGTTTCGTGTCGCTGGCCACGCCGTTGAAATAAAGGTCGCCGACCGGGTCGGGGGTGAAATGCACGTCGCTGTTGCGGCCAAAGGCGGAGATTTGATAATTCAGGTTGCCCGCCGATTTTTGGTAGGACAAAACACCGTAATAATTCTGCTCGTTTTGATTTTCATTCAGGTTCGCGGAATTGAAGTTTGCCGGCAACCCGCTGCCGGAAAAATTCCACGGAGTGCTGTTGTCCGGCGCGGTGCCCACAGGCAAACCAGGCGTGTTGGGAACCTGAAAATTACTGTAAGATGCGCTGGCCATGAAGTTGACGCGGCTTGTGTCGTCCAGGACGTAGGATAAATATGCGAATGCCTTGTATTGGTCCGTCGTGTCATGGATCGCGTCTTGGCTGGCCGTCGGATTTTCGATGCCAAGCGCGTTGTGGTCGTAGCTGCCGTCAACGAAGTAACTTAATTTTCCCTGGGCGCCGCCGATTTCAAAACTCGGACGGATCGTGTCATAACTGCCGCCATAGATTTCCGCCGTCCCGCCGTTGTCGAACGTCCCGCTTTTCGTCTGGATGTCGATCACGCCCGCCGTGCGGAAACCGTATTGCGCGGGCAGCGAGCCGGTGATGAGCTGCATGGAATCAATGAAGCGCGGGTCGAGTTCCAATCCAAAACCCGTGATGCCTTCCGGCAACAGCACGTCGTTGATGCGATATTGCAGGTTCGCGTGCTCGCCACGGACGTGCAGATCGCCGTTCGCCGCCGAATCCTGCGCCACGCCCGGCGAACGCAAAATGACCTGGTTCATCGGCGCGTTGCCGCCTTGCGATTGCGACTCGATCTGCTCCGCCGTGTGCGTGTAAGCCGTCGCGCCCAAATCCGGCGAAATCTGACTGCGCGCCTGATCCAACTGGCCGATGACCGTGATGTTGCCGAGGCTGGCGACGTTGGTTGAAGTGTCCGACGCGACGGAATTTGTCGCCGCCGACACAATGTTTGTTTGGGCCAAAGCCGCGCCGCCACAAGACAACGCGACTAATGAAATGACCGCCAGACATAATCTGCGATTTGTTTTTTTCATAGGTTCAACGGGTTTTGTTTTATGTTTAGAACAGTGTTTGTTTATTGCAAACCATTTGCAAATATGGAGCGCGGTTGATTCATTTGTTTTATCATTTGGTTTTCAGGGAAAAATCAGGGCGAAGTCCCGTTCGTTGATTGCGCCGCCGCGGGAACCGGCGCCGGCTCGTTGTCGGCCTCGAAATGCTTGATGATGACGGCCACGGATAATCCCAGCAGCAACGCGACCGACAGTTTGAAACGGTCGTGGGAATGAAATTGCAGTTCCGGCAAAAGGTCGGCGCTCGCGATGCAAAGAAATGTTCCCGTGCAGAACGCCAGCGCGCAGCCGAGCAACGCGCCGTTGGAATCGGCAAAATGGCTTGCGCCAAAATAAAACAGAATGGCGCCAATCGGACTCACCAGCGAAAAAAGGGTGTTCAGCAGATGCCTTGAAAATCGCGAACTGCCGCTTGCCGTCATCAGGGTCGAGATCGCCAGCGCGTCGAACGGTTTGTGCAGGATGACCACCATGGCGACGCCGAGTCCCGCCAGCTTCGCGTGGCCTTGCGCGCCTGCCACGACGGAAGCCGCCAGCGCCAGACCGTCGAACAGCGAGTGCAGCGTCAGGCCGAGCGCCGTGCCGACCCACGAAAGTTGCTGCGCCGATTTGTCGGCGAGCGTGTGGGCATGATGCGCGTGGTCGTGAACGTGGCCGTGTTCATGCGCGTCGCAGTCTTCTGGATCGCCTTCGGGCGAGTCGTGGTGGTGAAAGTGGAAAAAACGCTGCAGAAAAAACATCGCCAGAAAACCGCCGGTCACCCACGAGGCCGTCCGGTCAACGGAATGCAACTGCTCCGCCGCGTCCGGCAAAAAATGCAGCAGCGCGATTCCCAGCATGAGGCCGGCCACGAAACTGGTCGCCAGTTGCAGGCGCGTGTGCGTGGGACGGATGACCAGCAGCACCCAGCCGCCCGCGAGCGACGCGAGCAAAACCAGCACACAATAAACGGTCAGCAGCAAAACAGGCGTCATGGCGGTCATAATTTTAATTGCAAATCGTTTGCAATCTAGCAAAAAGCGTGCCGACGGCAAGCGTTATTTCGGAAGAAAACCGCGATTCAACGTCCGCAGCAGTTCTTGTATTTCTTGCCGCTGCCGCAAGGGCAGGGGTCGTTGCGTCCGACTTTCGGGCCGGTGCGGACGGGTCTGGCCTTGGCTTGCGCTTCCGTCGCCGCCGCCGCTTCGCTGACGACGTCGCTGGGTCTTGCGCCGCCGGAACTCGCGGTCGTGGTTCCGCCGAACGCGCTCGTATTTTGGTGCAAGGTTTGTTGCGGAACATTTTTCAGAAAATTTTCAAACGCCAGCATGCTCGACGCGCTGCGGAAAATGTTATGGCAGATCTCCGTCTTCACGTTGACCATGAGCTCCTCGAAAATCTTGAACGCCTCGGCCTTGTATTCGAGGAGCGGATCGCGCTGGCCGTGCGCGCGCAGGCCGATGCTGTGGCGCAGGCTGTCCATTTCGTAGAGATGCTCCTGCCACAATTTGTCGATCGCGGTGAGGATGGTGTAGCGCTCGACTTCACGCAGCGCATCGGGATTCTCGAAACTGATCTTGATGTCGTAGGCTTTGCGGACGCCTTCCGAAATAAAATTGGCGACGGCGAATTGCGCCGGGCTCAAGCCGTCGAACAACGAGCCGCTCACGGGTGATTCCTTGCTGTCCTCGGCGGCTTTGGCGATTTCCTCCTCGGGCAGACCCATCGGAAAATTCAGGTTCACCCAGTCGGCCAGTTGCCGGACTTTCCATTCGGTGGAATCGGAATCCGCCGCCGTGAATTCCCGCACTTTTTCCACGACGACTTCCTCCATAATGTCCATGAGACGGTCGCGCACGTCGTCGGCATTGATGATCTCGTTGCGGAATTCGTAGACGACCCCGCGATGCTTGTTCATGACGTCGTCAAATTCGAGCGTGCGTTTGCGCTGCTGGAAATTATGCTGCTCGACGCGCTTTTGCGCCTGCTGGATCGAGCGGTTCAAAAGCGGATGCGTCAACTCCTGGCCTTCTTCCAGTCCCATTTTCTCCATCAATTTGACGATGCGATCCGAGCCGAACAACCGCATCAGATCGTCTTCAAGCGAAATGAAAAAGTGCGACGAGCCCGGATCGCCCTGGCGCGAGCAGCGACCGCGCAACTGCCGGTCAATGCGCCGCGATTCGTGGCGTTCCGTGCCGAGGACATGCAGGCCGCCGACTTCCGCGACGCCCGCGCCCAATTTAATATCAGTTCCGCGACCGGCCATGTTCGTGGCGATGGTGATGGCACCGCGCTGTCCCGCACGCGCGACGATTTCCGCCTCCTGCTGGTGATATTTCGCGTTAAGGACGGAATGGATCAAGCCCTCGCGCTTCAACATTTTTGAAAGCATTTCGCTCGTCTCGACGGAGATCGTGCCGACCAAAATCGGCCGGCCTTGCGCATGCAGCGTCTTGATTTCCCCGACGACGGCGATGAATTTTTCGCGGCGCGTTTTGTAGACTGAATCGTGCGAATCCTTGCGGATGTTCGGCTTGTTCGTCGGAATCGTCAGCACGCCGAGTTTGTAGATGTCCAGAAATTCCGCCGCCTCCGTTTCCGCCGTGCCGGTCATACCCGCGAGTTTTTGATAAAGGCGGAAATAATTTTGAATTGTGATTGTGGCGAGCGTCTGCGTTTCGCGTTCGATGGCGACACCTTCCTTTGCCTCGACGGCCTGGTGCAAACCGTCGCTCCAGCGGCGGCCGGGCATGAGCCGTCCCGTGTGCTGGTCGACGATGATGACCTTGTTTTCCTGCACGACATATTCTACGTCTAGCAGGTAAAGGCTGTAGGCCTTTAGCAATTGCGAGATCGCGTGGATTTTTTGCGCCTTGGCTTCAAATTCCGATTGCAACCTAGTCTTTGCCTCCAGACGTTTGCGCACGTCAGGTTCCTCGCCCGCGTCAACGTCGTGCAGCAGGGTGTTCAGGTCGGGCAGCACAAAAGCGTCCGGGTCTTTCGGGCTGATGAAAGTGCGGCCTTTCTCGGTCAAATCCGCCTCGTGGCTTTTTTCGTCAATCGCGAACAGCAATTCCTCTTTTTCGCTGTAAAGATCAACCTTCTTCTGGTCTTTGTGCAATTCCAGCTCGGCGCGATTCATCATCTGGAGATATTCCGGATTCTCCAGGATTTTCATCAGGTCTTCGGATTTCGGCTGGCCGGTCTTGACGCGGAACAAAAGCAGACCGATTTCGTGTTCGAGTTCGGCGGCGTTCTGGACGTTCGAACCGTCGGTCGGATTTAATTTTTTAATCAAATCTTCCGCTTCCTTCAAAAAGCGGTTGCACAACTGCTGTTGCGCGCGGACGAGCGAGTCAACGAGCGGCTTCCATTGCGCGAACTGCTCGTCGTGCGTGTGCATCGAGGGGCCGGAAATGATTAGCGGCGTGCGCGCCTCGTCAATCAGGATGGAATCCACTTCGTCAACGATGGCAAAATAATGGCCGCGCTGGACCTGCTCCTCTTTGCGCGACGCCATGCCGTTGTCGCGCAGATAATCGAAGCCGAATTCCGCGTTCGTACCGTAGGTGATGTCGCAGGCATATTGCTGGCGGCGGACGGTCGGGTTTTGGTCGTGCAAAATCACGCCGACGGTCAGGCCGAGAAATTTATAGACCGCACCCATCCATTCCGCGTCGCGCGCGGCGAGATAATCGTTGACGGTCACGACGTGGACGCCGCGGCCGGTGAGCGCGTTCAGATAAACCGGCATGGTGCTGACGAGCGTCTTGCCTTCGCCGGTGGCCATTTCCGCGATTTTGCCAAGATGCAACCCCATGCCGCCGATGAGTTGCACGTCGAACGGAATCATTTCCCATTTCAACGGCTGGCCGCGCACGGTGATTTCCTGGCCATACAGGCGGCGGCAGGCATTTTTCACTACGGCGAACGCCTCGGGCAGGATTTCGTCGAGCTTTTGCGCGAGTTCGTCCTTGTCGGAAATTTTTGAAAGCTCGTCCTTCCACGCGGCGGTTTTGTCGCGCAACTCGTCGTCGGAGATTTTTTGCAGTCCGGCTTCAATATCGTTGATTCCCCGGACGCCGGGCCGGAGTTTTTTGACTTCCCGTTCGTTCCGGTCAAAAAGTTTTTTAATGAAATCAATCATGACAATCTTTGAAAATAGAACGAAAACGCTACGCGAGAAAACGCGCAGCGTCAAAGCGAATCGCCGGTCAGGCCGGTGATGGAAGCGCGGGCGGCCTGCCCGCGTTTTGATTTTTGAAAAACCGCCGTTACGCCACGGGCTGCAACGGCTGGGAATTGTGATGCTGCCGGAACATCGCGTTCGCGTTGGGCGGCGTGGCCTCGCGGACGATGGTGGTGGCGCGTTTGGCCGCCTCTGAAATCAGTTTCAACTGCTGCTGCAATGTCGGCTCCTCGCCATGCCGGATCAAAAGCCGTTCGGAGTAGCCCTGGACGATGGTGAGGACGTTGTTGAGCTCATGCGCGATGATCGGCGAGATATGCCGGGCCGGGTCAAATTTTTGAGCCGGTTTGCGCAGGTTTCCCGCGCCGCCCTGTTCGAGCGCCGCAGCCATTTTTTCATAGATGGGTTCGTAGGATGACATTGACGCCACGCAAAGCAGGTCGCAAGCCAAGTCGTGACAATCAGTTTTCCTAAAGAAATGCGCCACAAATTTCAGCGCTAAAATTCAGAAATCTACTTGAATTAGACAAACTTTCTCAAAACGGGACAGTTTGGAATGCAAAATCGAGGAGGAAAAATACAGAGGTAAAAAAATCACGCGCGCTTCAATCTTGTTTCTTCAATCTTGTTTCTTCATTCTGCCTTCAGAAAAATGAACCTCGCGCCAGAATCCCTCGGCATCATCGCTGGCAACCGCTCGCTGCCGCTGGAATTTTCACGGCAGGCGCGCGCGGCTGGCGTCAAAAAACTCGTCGCCGTCGCGTTTGAAAACGAGACCGAGCCGGAACTTGCCAAGCTCGTGGATGAAATCGTCTGGGTCAAAGTCGGGCAGCTTTCAAAGATGATTTCCGCGTTCACGGAGCGCGACGTGAAACAATGCGTCATGGTCGGGCAGATTGCGCCGAAAAATCTTTTTGATCTGCGGCCGGATTTGCGCGCGATGGGAATCCTGTTCCGGCTGAAGGAAAAGAACGCGCACACGATTTTCGGCGCGATTGCCGAAGAATTGAAAAAGGACGGCGTGGAATTGATCGAGGCGACGCCGTGGCTCGCGCCGCTCATGCCCGGCAGGAATTTTCACCTTGGCGAAAAACTTTCGGACGGGCAGCGCGCGGACGTGGAATTTGGCTTCAAGATCGCCAAGGAGGTTTCGCGGCTGGAGATCGGGCAGACCGTCGTGGTGAAGAACGGCGCGGTGCTGGCGGTGGAGGGGTTTGAAGGCACGGACAAATGCCTCGCGCGCGGCGGCGGGCTGGCGGGCAAGGACGGCGGCGCGGTCGCCGTCAAGGTCGCCAAGGTGGGACACGACATGAGGTTCGACATCCCGTGCATCGGATTGCGGACATTGGAGACGTGCGCGGCGTCCGGCGTGGCCGTGCTCGCGCTCGAATCCGGCCGGACGCTTTTGCTGGAACAGGAAACTTGCGCGCAGTTTGCGAAGAAGAATAAAATCTCGTTCACGACAATTTAATTTGTTTAATCGTTGAATAGAATAAATTGAGATCGCTTTAACAATTCAACGATTTAGCCATTTAACGAATAAACGAAAATGCTCACCTCCCACGAACTCCTCGGATTCATGTCGCCCGCGCTGGCGAACGACATTTTGAATTTCGCCTACGAATCGGACAAGCCGACTTACAAGGCCGTGCTCAACGGCGTCGCCGAGGCGCGCAAAGTCCGCGCGGTCTTTCTGGAGCGCCAGCCGCGCGCGCAACGCCACGCGACGATGATCGCGACGCTTTCCCGTCCGGGACTCGACGCCGTGGCGGGCGGACTCATCCGCGCGTGGCTTGTGAAACAGCAGAAGCAGTTGCTCGTGGATTTCCTGAACGCGCTCGGCATCCAGAACAAAGACGGCGTGGTGGACGACCTGCCCGCGACGGTGGACGACGCGAAATTAAAATCGGCGGTCGAGTCGTTGCTTGCGAAACATCCGCCGGAAGTCGTGGCTGTTTATCTGAATGCGTTCAACGACATGAACGAGGCGAACTGGGCGAACCTGAAAACGATGCTGGAATCGGATTCACGTTTGCAATTGGGTTCGCCCGCTGCCTAAAACTGCCGGGGTTTCGACATCTTCTATTTCGGTCAGGCCGGCAGCAATAACCGAATTTCTTTTGACGGCTGTTTTCTTAAAGTTGGCTTAATACCTGCTATTTCCACGCTGTTTTACAGGGTAGTAGAAAAAAAGCAACGGCATGAAAAACACAGGCAAAACCATATTTTTCGTCGAGGACAATCCGCTTGTCCTGACGATTTATCGGAACTGGCTGCAGCGCGAAGGGTTCAAGATTGAATCCGCTGCGGACGGGCTGGCTGCCATTGAAAAGCTTCCGAAGCTCAAGCCCGATTTGGTGATCCTGGACTGGATGCTGCCAAAGCTGAACGGGCTGGATGTCTTGCAATTCATCCGCGAGCACGCCGACCTGAAAGACACGCCGGTGCTGATTTTGTCAAACGCCTACATGGATGAGCGCGCCTCCAAAGTCATCACTGTCGGCGCGAATAAGCGGCTTCTGAAAACTCAATGCACCTCGGCGAAATTGATCCAGGCGATCCGCGAATTGATGGGGACCGCGCCGCAATCCAATTCCTCCGAAGCCAGTGAAGACTCGCTTCAGGAAACCCGCGCCGGTTTGTTGAAAGATGCGCCGGGTGAAATCGCGAAGATCCGGGAATATTGCCTGACATTTGTTAAAACGGCCGGCACGCCCGAAAATGCGGAGCCTTTGAACAATCTCTATCAGCGCGTGCGGTTTTTGTGCGCCCGCGCCGGTCTGGGCGATTGCACGAAGATTGCGCATCTGGTCAGCGCGCTTGAAGCGATGCTTTTTGAGATCATTTTCAAGAAAACGAAGCCTTCGGCATCGGTGCTGCAAACCATTGCGCAATCCGTGGATTGCCTCGGCCGTCTCTTTCAGACAGAGGATGTTCAATCCGCGGATTCCATGTTCAAAGCCAGGGTGCTGGTCGTGGATGATGATCCCATCTGCACTTTTGCGACCGTGGCCGCGATGAAGCGCGCCAAACTCGAAGCCGTCAGCGCACAGGATCCCGTCGCCGCGCTGGAACTGATGCAGCAGGAGAATTACGACATCGTGCTGCTCGACATCAGCATGCCCGGCATGAACGGTTTCGAGGTTTGCGAAAAACTCCGGCTCCTTTCAGGATATCAAAAAACTCCGGTCATTTTCGTCACATCCAACAGCGAGTTCCAAAATCGCGCACAGGCCATTTTAAGCGGCGGCGATGACCTCATCGCAAAGCCGATTTCCCCGCTGGAACTCGCGCTTAAAATAATCATACACCTGATTGAACCGCGCGAACGTCCGACCACGGCCAAGTCCAAAATCGAAGTGAAGACGGCTCCGGCCATCGAGTCAATCGCTCCGCAAATTATTCCGATCGCCGTGGAAAAAGCCGACGAACCGGTAAAACTCAAGATGGCCTCTGACAAATCAAGAACCGAAACGAATCGCGGCAGTCAAACGATTCCTGCGGTACACCGCAATGAGTCGCCTGTCAGAAAAAGCTTTGAAATTTTCGATGCCGCTCCTTTAACAGCGAAACAACCGCCGGTCAACCGGATCAACCCGCCCCCAACCAACGGGAGGCACAACACCTTTATGAAAAACCAAACCACCAACAATTCGTCTTTTGACAAACTCACTTGCGAAGTGGCGCGCATCCTCTTCGGCGACGACAATCCGGCGGAAATGCCGCTGCGCCTGACGCGTCTGGCGCTTGAGCGTTACAATGTCCCGGAAATCATCAGCGGCGCTGCTCCGGCCGCGAACGGCTTCGCAAACGGTTCCAAGCCGCACGGCGCAAACGAACCTTTCGATTGCGTCGCCCGCGAAGTGACATCCATTATTTTTGGCGACCAGGGCTCTTCGGAAATGCACCTCCGCCTCACGCGCATCGCGTTGGAACGCTATAATGTTCCGCAGATCATCAACGGCTCCTCCGCGGAGTTGAACGGACGAAACGGCTCGCACGCGAACCACGTTTCCGATGTGAGCGTCAGCCTTTGATTCACAATCCACGAAATGCGGGGCGGACAAAATGTCCGCCTCGTTTTTCTTTTGGCAAATTACGGTTGGTTTCCGGCAAAAAAACTGCTGGCGGGCGGCGGATATTTTTGTATCGTATCCCCTCAACATTTTAATTTTACAAAATGGAACCACAAGCTGACATCGCACTTATCGGTCTGGCCGTGATGGGCCAGAATCTGATTCTTAACATGAACGACCACGGCTTCACCGTCGTCGCCTACAACCGCACCACCGACAAGGTGGACCACTTTCTCGCGAACGAAGCGAAGGGCACGAAAGTGCTCGGCGCGCATTCGATCGAGGAGATGGTTTCCAAGCTCAAATCGCCGCGCCGCGTGATGATGCTCGTCAAGGCCGGCAAGCCGGTGGACGATTTCATCGAGCAGATCATCCCGCATCTTTCGCCCGGCGACATCATCATTGACGGCGGCAACTCGCTCTTTGAAGACACGAACCGTCGCGTGAAATACTGCGAATCGAAGGGCCTGCTCTTCGTCGGCACCGGCGTGAGCGGCGGCGAAGAAGGCGCGCGTCATGGCCCGAGCATCATGCCCGGCGGTTCGCCCGCCGCATGGCCGTTCGTGAAGGAAATTTTCCAGGGTGTTTCTGCGAAAGTTGAAGGCAATGTCCCGTGTTGCGACTGGGTCGGCGAAGGCGGCGCGGGTCATTATGTGAAGATGGTTCACAACGGCATCGAATACGGCGACATGCAGCTCATCTGCGAAGCCTACAACATCATGAAGCACGGCCTTGGCATGAGCGCCGACGAGATGCACACCGTTCTCACTGAATGGAACAAGGGCGAGCTCGATTCCTATCTGATCGAAATCTCGCGCGACATTCTGGCGTTCAAAGACACCGACGGCTCGCCGCTCGTGGACAAGATTCTCGACACCGCCGGCCAAAAAGGCACCGGCAAGTGGACGGTCATCAATTCGCAGGATCTCGGCATCCCGATCACGCTCATGGCCGAAGCCGTCTTCTCCCGCTGCATCTCCGCGCTGAAGGACGAGCGTGTTAAGGCGGCAAAGAAATTAAAAGGCCCGCGCCCGGCGCTCACGAGCATCGCCGCGAATCCCGAAAAGAAAAAGGCGTTCATCAACGACATCATGAGCGCGCTCTACGCCTCGAAAATCGTCAGCTATGCACAGGGTTATATGCTCATGCGCGCGGCGGCGAAGGAATACGGCTGGAATCTCAACTATGGCGGCATCGCCTTGATGTGGCGCGGCGGCTGCATCATCCGCTCGCGGTTCCTCGGCAAAATCAAGGAAGCCTACGACAACAATCCCAAGCTTACGAACCTGTTGCTCGACGATTATTTTCGGGGCGAAATCAAGAAATCGCAAAAAGGCTGGCGCAACATCGTCGCGACCGCGGCGAAAAAAGGCATTCCCGTTCCCGCCTTCAGCACCGCGCTGGCATTTTTCGACCAATACCGCAGCGCCGTACTGCCGGCGAATCTGCTGCAGGCGCAGCGCGATTATTTCGGCGCGCACACCTACGAGCGCGTGGACAAGTCGCGCGGCGAATTTTTCCACACGAACTGGACGGGTCGCGGCGGCACGACCGCTTCCAGCACTTACAATGTTTGAAATAAAAATTTCAAACCCGTGAAAAAATATCTCGTTGAATTCATCGGCACGTTTTTCCTTGTCCTGACCGTCGGCATGAGCGTGATTGAACCCGGTGTCGGCGGTCTTGCTCCGCTGGCCATCGGCTCGGCGTTGATGATCATGGTCTATGCGGGCGGCCATGTTTCCGGCGGCCATTACAATCCGGCGGTGACGGTCGCCGTCTGGCTGCGCGGTCGCTGTCCAAGCTGTGACGTGCCGGGTTATATTGCTTCGCAAGTGCTCGGCGGCATGGCCGCTTCGTTTCTCGCACTTTATCTGAAGGACAACCCGCCCATGACGCCTTCGGAAATAAAAATTCTTCCAGCGCTCATCGCCGAATTCGTCGGGACGTTCGCGCTCGCCTACGTCGTGCTGAACGTGGCGACGGCCAAAGGCACGGCGGGCAATTCCAATTACGGCCTCGCCATCGGCTTCACCGTGATGACGATGGCTTTTGCGTTCGGCAGGATTTCAGGCGGCGCATTCAATCCCGCCGTCGCCATCGGCATCACCGTCATGGGACTTGCCAAGGTTGCGAACATTTGGATTTATCTCGTGGGCAATTTAGCCGCCGCCGTCGTCGCCGCGCTGGTTTTCAAGTTCGTCAACCCGGACGACAAATAATTTTCGCTTTTGCGCAACGTGCCGCCTCCGATTTTTTTGCGGGAACAGTCCGGCGGCACGCTGCTTTTTGTGAAACTCCAGCCCCGCGCCTCCGCCGACGAAATCTGCGCCCCGCTCGGCGACGAACTGAAGATTAAAATCACCGCTCCGCCAGTGGACGCCGCCGCGAACGAGGCATTGGTGAAGTTTCTCGCGGAAAAGCTGGACTGCCCGCGCGGCAAGGTGGAACTGATTCGCGGCCAGAAGTCGCGGCACAAGACCGTCATGCTTCATGGGTTCAAGCCGGAAGGCGTCCTGCAAAAAATTTCCGGCGGTGCAAGCCGGGCATAAATCCGTTTCCACCGGCCAAACTAGCTCTTGCCAATCTTGGTGTGGGAAACTAATGTTTCATTGCGATTGTTTCCGTTGGAAAACCTCTCTCGGTGTGACCTCGAGCGCATCTGTTTGGCAAATCCCGTTTTCAACCGCAATTGAACCGTTCAGCGGACGGTGATTTTTGTCTGAATTATCATGTCGCATCCACAAATCATCCAGGGCGGAATGGGCGCTGGCGTTTCCGACTGGAGACTGGCTCGCGCGGTTTCCAAGACCGGCCAGCTTGGCGTTGTTTCGGGCACCGCGCTCGGCGCGATTCTCGCGCGGCGACTGCAAGTCGGCGATCTTGACGGTCAGATGCGCCGTGCGCTCGGACAATTTCCCGTGCCCGGCGTCGCGGCCAAAATCCTTGCGGATTATTTCATTCCCGGCGGCAAACCCGCCACCGCGCCTTTCAAACTCACGCCGCTGCCCGGCCTGAATCCGAGCCCGGATTTTGTGGCGCTGACCGTCGCGGCAAATTTCGCGGAAGTTTTTCTCGCCAAGGAGGGCCACGACGGACTGGTCGGCACCAACTTTCTGGAAAAAATCCAATTTCCGACGCTGCCTTCGATTTTCGGCGCGATGCTCGCGGGCGCGGATTATGTGCTGATGGGCGCGGGCATTCCGCGCACCATCCCCGGCGTTCTCGACCGGCTGGCGCGCGGCGAAACCGTCGAGTTAAAAATTGACGTTGAAGGCGCGCTGCCCGGCGAAGAGTTTCATTCCACCTTCGACCCGGCGGCTTTTTGCGGCGGTCGCGCGCCGATTTTGAAACGCCCGCTTTTTCTCGGCATCGTCGCCTCGGCCACGCTGGCGATGACGCTCGCTCGCAAATCCAACGGCCAGGTCAACGGCTTTGTTGTCGAGGGCGAAACCGCCGGCGGCCACAACGCGCCCCCGCGCGGCCCGATGCAGTTGAGCGCCGGGGGCGAGCCGGTTTACGGACCGCGCGACGTGGCGGATCTGGAAAAAATCCGCGAACTGGGACTGCCGTTCTGGCTCGCCGGTTCCTACGGCGCCGTCGGCAAACTCGCTGAAGCCTTGAGCCTTGGTGCCGCCGGCATTCAGGTTGGCACCGCGTTCGCGTTCTGCGAGGAATCCGGCATCCGTCCGGACCTCAAGCAGCAGGTTTTTCAGTTGAGCCGGGAAGGCAAGCTCCGCGTGTTCACCGATCCGCTCGCGTCACCGACTGGTTTTCCGTTCAAGGTCGTGCAATTGCCCGGCACGCTGTCGGACGCCAAATCGCTTCCGTCGCGGGAGCGCTTCTGCGATCTCGGTTATCTCCGGCACGCCTATCGCAAGGCGGACGGCACGACCGGCTATCGCTGCCCCGCCGAGCCGGTGGATGATTTTATCCGCAAAGGCGGCACGCTGGAGGAAACGCACGGACGCGAATGTGTCTGCAACGGGCTGGTGGCGACCATCGGCCTCGCCCAGGTGAACCCGGGAAATGTTTCCGGCCTCCCGCTCGTCACCGCCGGCAATGAAGTCGCGTATGTCGCAAGTTTTCTGCAACCGGGCCGCGACTCCTACACCGCCGCCGAAGTCGTCCAACTCCTGCTGGGCAAAACGGCGGCAATGCTCGCGCAAGCCTGATTCATTCGCCGACTGGCGGATTTATTAGGAGCCGGACTGCGCGGCCTTGCCCAAACGCGTTCTTAAAAAGTTCCGCCGTAAATTTCCTGTCACCTCTTCGCGCTTTCCAGCCACTGATGCGACGATATTATGACAACCAGAATGATGTCCGTGAGTACAAACAACGATGCGGAACTGGTCGGCGCGAGCCTTTCCGGGAACCGCGATGCCTTCGGGCAGATCGTGTCGCGCTACCAATCGCTTGTCTGCTCGCTGGCGTTCAGCGCCACCGGCAGCTTGAGCCAGAGCGAGGACCTGGCGCAGGAAACTTTCGTGACCGCGTGGAAGCAACTGGCCGGATTGCGCGAGCCGGAAAAATTGCGCGCGTGGCTCTGCGGCATCGCGCGGAATCTCATCAATAATTTTCTGCGCAAACAGGGGCGTGAACCGAGCCATCGCGCCGAACCGCTGGAAGAAGTTTTAGAATCCCATTCGCCAGAGCCGCAGCCGGCCGAGCAAGCCATCAGCAATGAAGAACTGGCGATTCTCTGGCGCTCGCTGGAAAAAATCCCGGAAATTTACCGCGAACCGCTGGTTTTGTTTTACCGCGAACATCAATCCATTGAAGCGGTCGCGCAGAATCTGGAACTGACCGAGGACGCCGTGAAACAACGGCTTTCGCGCGGGCGAAAATTGTTGCACGAAGAAGTTCTGGCCTTTGTCGAAGGCGCGCTCGAGAAAACAAATCCCGGAAAATTTTTCACTTTGAGCGTTCTGGCCGCGTTGCCCGCGCTCACAATTTCCGCCAAGGCCGCAACGCTCGGCGCGGCAGCCGCGAAAGGCAGCGCGACCGCCAAAGCTGCGGGCGCGATGGGTTTGCTCGGCGCGATTTTAAGTCCGTTGCTCGCCATCACCGGCCTTTACGCCAATTACCGCATGGCCCGCGACGAAGCTCATTCGGACGAAGAGCGCGGGCAGATCAAATCAGCTTTCCTGAATTCCCTTGTGATTGCGCTGGCGATTTCCGTGGCGTTGGCGGTGCCCTTATTTCTGGTATGTCGAGACCAAGGCAACGCTTCGCTGTTTTGGGGATTGTTGTTCAGTCAAACCCTGGTGGTTTATCTTTTGACGCTCTTTGTTTTTTTCTTCGGCTCTTTGCCGCGGCGGTGCAAACATCTGGCCGAGATTTTGGCAAAGGAACATGGCGGCAATTTTCCGCCCGCCGCTTATGAATTTCGCAGCCGCTTGAGTTTGTTCGGACTGCCGCTCGTCCACATCCGCGTCGGCGACCGTTTTGACGTGGTGCGCGGGCCGGTGAAGGCGTGGATTGCCATCGGCAGCAGCTATGCCGTCGGCGTAGTTTTCGCTTCCGGCGGAATTGCCGTCGCGCCGTTCACTTTCGGCGGAATTGCCATCGGCATTTTACCTTTTGGCGCGGTTGCGCTCGGGATTTTTCCCATCGGTGCGGTTGCGCTCGGCGTGTGGGCTTACGGCGGGCTGGCGTTCGGCTGGCAAATTTTTTGCGGCGCGGGTGTCGCGTGGAGTGCGGCGCGGGGCGGAATGGCCATGGCACATGATTTTGCCGTTGGCGGCATCGTGCACGCCGCGCAGGCCAACACCGAAATCGCGAAGCAATTTTTTCTCAAAAATCCTTTTTTCCGAGCCGCGCAGGCGCTCTCCGATCACGGAATCTGGCTGATGCTGGCCTGGATAATTCCACTGGCTTTGCAGTCGCAGATCACGACGCGGGCGCGCCGCCGTCGCGAACAGGAAATTTTTTGACCTTCAACCTCTCGAAGGAGAATTATGAAATCGTTCATCATCACTTTGATTATTGTTTGTGCCACCGCGACTGCCGGAACAGTCATTTATTTGGACCGGCAAAAAACGCCGCGGACGCCAACGCCAGTTGTTGAATCCTCGCCGAAACAAGCAGAGGAAGCGCCGCAGGAAAAAATTGCCGTTTCAAAACCGGAATCTCAACCGGCGGTTTCACAGAACGCAGATGCGTCGTCGCAAATTCCAGTCGTAAATTCGGCTGTGAACGAAACGAATCCGGATGATGATTCCACTAATTCAATCCACAAATCAGTTGACGCCCTGCTTTCCGCGAAAAACGGTAGGCAAAGGCAGGAGTTGTTTGATCAATTGCAAAAAGGCGGCCAATTGGATTCCGTAATTTCAGAATTGCAACAGCGTGCCGCGCAAAATCCAAACGACCCGGAAATTCCCACCACGCTTGGCGAGGCGGAACTCAACAAACTGCGGGCGGTTCGCGACGCGGGCGGCGATAATAATGACATCGGCATTTTGGCGATGCAGGCCGACCAAAATTTCAATGCAGCTCTGAAAATTGACCCGTCAAACTGGGAGGCGCAATTTGTCAAGGCGTCCGCTCTGGCCGGTTGGCCGGTTGAATTGAACAAAGGCCCCGAAGTGATACAACAATTGTCGAGCCTCATTGACCAGCAGGAAACGATGACGCCTCAATCGCAGTTCGCGCAGACGTATGTCGTGCTGGGCGACGAATACCAGAAAATCGGCCAGCCGGACAAGGCGCTGGCGACGTGGCAACTCGGCGTGCAAAAATTTCCGAACGACCCGACGCTTCAGCAAAGAATCAGCAGCCGGTAGGAATTTTCTCCGCCAGTTCCTCCGCCGGATAAGTCCAGATTTCAGCAAGCGTCGGATGATAATGCGGCATCGCCGCAAGTTCATGGACGGTCATTCGCTTTGACATCGCCGCGACGATTTCGTGGATCAACTCACCGCCGACCGGCCCGACGCAACTGCCGCCGAGAATTTCGCCGGACTTCGGATTCGCCAGCAGCTTCACAAAGCCGTTCTTCGCCTCCATGATGAGCGATTTGCCGTGGTCATTGAAGGGATAGCTCGCCGCGAGAAATTTGATTCCGCGCGACTTCGCTTCTTTTTCGGTCAAACCGACGAACGCGACTTGTGGATCGGTGAACACGATGGAAATGAGCAGGCGATGATTTATTTTGCGTGGCGATTTCGGATGCGCGATGTTGTGCGCGGCGATTTCGCCCTGCGCCACCGCAATGTGGACGATGTCATGCGGCCCGGTGCAGTCGCCCGCCGCGAAAATATGCGGCGCGCTCGTCTGCATTTTTGAATTGGCGGTGACGCGGCCATTTTCAGTTTTCACGCTCGCGTTTTCCAGTTTCAGTGACGCCGTGTTCGGAATTCTGCCGAGCGCGAACAGAATTTCTTCTGCTGAAGCAGAAATGATTTTTCCATTTTGCTCGAACGAAACCGTTTTCAATTTTTCTTTGCGCTTCGCGTCCAAAAGCTTTGTGTTCGTGAAAATTTTGACCCCTTCGCGCTGGAAAACCTTTTCGATTTCAATCGCGGTATCCGTGTCGAATTCCTTCAAAATATGTTCGCTGCGCTGGAGGAGCGTGACCTTTACGCCGAAGCGGGCGAAAAATTGTGCGAACTCGCACGCAATCGCTCCGCCGCCGAGAATGATGAGCGACTTCGGCAGTTTTTTCAGCGCAATGGCGTCATCGCTCGTGATGAAGCCGACTTCGTCGAGTTGCGGCAGCGGCGACGGCGCGACGCTTGAGCCGGTGGCGACGACGAAATTTCTGGCCGTCAATTTTTTGCCTTTGTCCAATTCAACCGTATGCGTATCCAGAAATGTTGCGTTGGCGCGGATGAATTTGAATTTTCCAGAGTTGAGTTGCTGCACGCGAAAACCGGCGAAATCTTTTATCTGCGCATTTTTTCTCGCCATGACCTTGGTAAAATTGAAATCCACTTTTTCGGCGCGCAAGCCCCACGTTTCGGCGTGTTCCGCGAGATGTTTGACTTCCGCCGCGTAAAGCAAAGCCTTCGTCGGCATGCAGCCGCGCAAAATGCAAAGTCCGCCGACTTCCTTGCCGCCTTCGATGACAACAGTTTTCAGACCTGCGTTTGCCGCAGTCCGCGCCGCCGCATAGCCGCCGCTGCCGCCGCCGATGACCGCCATGTCAAAATCAAATCGCTTCATGCCATAGAAGATGCGCGGCATTTCAAATTTGACAATCCGATTCAACGCTTCAACCATTCAACGGATCACGATTATGAGCGAAATCATTTACCCGCGCAGCCCGCGCGAAACGATGGACGGCTGGAGCTACCTGCCGCGCTACGTTGACAAAATCCGACTGCACCTCGCGAGAAAGCTTCATTCGGATTACACGGAAAATTTCGGCAAAGGTTTTGACGGGATGTGGCTCAAGGCCGCCGGTATCACGCACGAGCAGATGATTCAAGTCGTTAAAAATTCCACGACCGACGGCGAGGTGTGCGACTGGATTCGCCGCAACGTGAAAAAATCTCCTGCGGAAAAGGCCGCGCATTGGAAGGATGTCTTGAGCCGTCCGTTGCCAGACAACGCGGAAGCCGTCGCGCGACTGAAAATGCGGAAGGAGCAGGCTGGAATCGCGCACCGCGACGAAATCAAAACCTTCGTGGATATGATTGACGCGGACGAAAAGCGGATTTAGTCGGTGAAAATTTTACTGCCCTGCATAAAACGCATCCACTTTCGCCGCAACGTCGCGGTAGCTGATGTCCGTTTCGTAGATAATTTTGAACTGCTCCACAGCTTCTTCTTTTTTGTCCATCGCTTCGAACACGCATCCGAGGTTGTAGATCAGGTCTTTTTTCTCGTCGTCAAAAACAACTTTTTCCTTGATGGCGTTCTGCAGCGTGCGCGCGGCGAGGTCGAACATCTTGCGCTTCGCAAAACATTGCGCGAGCAGGCTCATCGCGGCGAGGCGCTTGTGCGGGTTGCCTTGCGCCTTCTGAAATTCCGAGATCGCCTCGCCGATTTTTCCCGCCTGAAAATAAAGCGTCCCCATCTCGAACCGGATGGCCAGATCCGTCGGATATTTTTCCACGCGCTTCTGGCATTCGGCGATCTGGAAATTCAGTTTCTCCGCCTGGATTTTTGCGGCCTGCTCCGCGTGTCCCGGCTCGAAGGGATTTAATCCCGTGATCTGATGGTCGAACCGCCGCACGATCGTGTTCGCGATGGCCTGCGCGAGCGAGGCGTCGCCGCCCATCTCGGAATTTTTGATGCGGTCGTAAAGTTCCAGCGCGCGGTCGAACTGGTTTTTTTGCGTGTAAAGTTCCGCAAGCTGGCGCAGGAGTTTGAGGTTGTTCGGCTCGGTCTTCAGCCGTGACTCGTATTCTTCAATCAGCCGCGCCGCCACGTCCTCGGTCTTTTGCACGCGTTTTTCCTGTTCCAGTTCGACCGCCTGCTTTTTGTCCTTCAAAATGTCGCGGTAGGAGCCTTCGCCGTCCTCAAGCGCGCCATAGCCGCCCTCGTTGAGCGTCTTGCGCGCGGAGAGATTTTTTAACGCCTGGTTCAACTCGCCGTCGTTGGGATTTTCGCGCAATAAATCCATCAGGATTTTTTCGCCGCGATTATGTTCGCCCTTGCTGGCATCGCCTGCATTGGCGAGCGCATGGGCAAAATCAATCGCCAGATCACGGTCCTTCGGCGAATGTTTGGCGAGCGTTTCGTAGGACAGAACCGCCGTGTGCGGCAATTCGAGCGCGTTGGCCGCGTCAACGATGATGCGGTGCGCGGAGGAATTTTCCGGGTCGCCATTCAAAATCTGCTCGGCGATGGCCATAGCCTCGGCGGGGTTTTTGTTCAACGCCATTTTGGCCTTGGCGATGTGCGGTGAAGAACCCGCGCCGCTCAACATTTTTTTGAAAAAGCCGCGTCCGCCGGCACCAGCCTTCCTGAATTGCGCCGCGCGCAGAGCCTTGCGACAGTCGTAAAACGCCGGTTCTTTTTCGAGAACCTGGTTGAACAGGTCAATCGCGTAGTCAATGTTCTCCCGCTGCGCGGCTTCGCCGCCCTTGATGAAAAGCAGCCGCGCCTCGCGCGAAACTTCGTTGACGTTTTTTTCGGCCATGGAACTTTAAGCAATTTCGCGCGTGCCGCCAAAAAATCAAGCGCACTGCGCCTTGTGCCGGAGCGCGTGGTCAACCAGAACGAGCGCGGTCATCGCCTCGACCATCGGCACGGCGCGCGGCAGCACGCAAGGGTCGTGGCGGCCGCGGCCTTTGAGCGTCGTGTTGTGAAATTGCACGTCCACCGTGTCCTGCTCGTGCATGACCGTGGCGACGGGCTTGAACGCGACGCGGAAGAAAATGGTTTCGCCGTTCGAGATGCCACCCTGAATGCCGCCGGAACGGTTCGTCGTCGTGAAAACCTTTTTGTTCCGCGCGCGAAACGCGTCGTTGTGCTCGCGGCCCGTCAGAAGAATTCCGCCGAAGCCGGAGCCGACTTCAAACGCCTTCGACGCGGGCAAACTCAACATCGCCTTCGCCAGATCCGCTTCCAGCTTGTCGAACACTGGTTCGCCCCAGCCCGCCGGAACGCCGCGCGCGATGCCTTCGACGATGCCGCCGACAGTGTTGCCTTCGCGCCGCATTTTTTCGATAAGCCGGATCATTTTCTCCGCCGCCGATTTGTCCGGGCAGCGGACGATGTTTGATTCGACTTCGGAAAATTTCACCTTGTCGGGATTTATTTCCGACGAAACTTTCTGGACTTGCTTGACGTAAGCCAGGGTTTCAACACCGAATTTCTCCCGCAAAATCTTTTTTGCAATCGCGCCGGCGGCTACGCGGCCAACCGTTTCGCGCGCGCTCGCGCGTCCGCCGCCCTGCCAGGCGCGGATGCCGTATTTGGCGAAATAAGTGAAGTCCGCGTGCGACGGGCGGAACTTCGTCTTCATTTCCGAATAGGCTTCGGGTCGCGCGTCCTCGTTTTTGACCCACAAACAAATCGGCGTGCCCAGAGTTTTGCCGTTGGAAATTCCAGAAAGAATTTGAATCGTGTCGGATTCCTTGCGCGGCGTGACGATTCTGGATTGGCCCGGGCGGCGCCGGTCCAGATCGGGCTGGATATCCGCCTCGGAAAGTTTCAGGCGCGGCGGGCAGCCGTCGACGACGACACCGACACCCCCGCCATGAGATTCGCCCCACGTCGTGATGCGGAACAATTGCCCGAAGGTGCTTGCCATGCCGTCATTGTGCAAAAAAAACGCCGCGCGGTCAAATGCGGCGTGAACTTGCCGCTTGCAACTTGCAACGCGCGCTGGAAAATATCCGGATGTCGTCAATCGATTTTGACACGGAAGAAAAGGCCGCGCGCGCGCGCGCGATGTGCGAAAAAGGTTTGTGGCAGGAAGTCCTCGACCTGGCCCAAAACTGGCACGCGGAAAATCCGGCGGATTACAAGGCCTGGTATTATGCGGGTCTTGGGTTCGACGGATTGGGGCAGTTTGTGCAGGCGGAGACGGCGTATCGCCAGGCGCTGGCGATTGACTCGACCGACCCGAAAGTCTGGAACAATCTCGCAAAAATCCTGTTTGAAAACCTGCAGCGCCCGATGGACGGCATCTTGTGCATCGAGCAGATTTTGAAGCTTGATCCGGGCAACAAGCTCGGCTGGTCGAATCTGGCGGTGATGGTCGGCGAGCTTGGGCTGCACGAGAAGGCGCTGCTTTATGCCGACCGCGCCATCGCGCTCGACCCGAAATTTGTCGAGGCTTACCTGCACAAGGCCGCCGCCGCGCGCGCGCTGGGAAAAACGGAAGTAGTCAAGGAAGTTTGCGGCAAGCTGGCGACCATCGAAGTTGAAAAATTCCAGCGCGCCCGGTGAAATTAGGGACTCGTGTAACTCGCCCCTCCGAGATAAACTTTTTGCCGCATGAATCGCATCGTTGGAAAATTTGCACAACTCAAGAAATCCGGCAAAAAAGGTTTCATCGTCTATGTCGGCGTGGGCGACCCGAATCTCAAAGCCACGCGCGAACTCGCCTTGGCGTTCGACAAAGCGGGCGTGGATATTTTGGAACTCGGCGTGCCGTTCAGCGATCCGCTCGCGGACGGATTGGTGAACCAGCTTGCCGCGCAACGTGGTCTGGAATCCAAAACCACGCCGCCGAAAGTTTTGGAAACCGTCGCCGCGATTCGCAAGAAAAGTGAAATTCCGATTGTCCTCTACATTTATTTCAATCTCATCCACAAAGTTGGCATGGAAAAATTTGTTCGCGACGCGGCAAAGGCGGGCGTGGACGGTTTGCTCGTTTTGGATTTGCCGCCGGAAGAATCGGATAATTACGAAGCGCTCATGCGCAAAAATAATTTGTGCCACATTTATCTCGTTGCGCCGACGACGCCGGAAGAACGCATGGAATTTATCGTGAAGCGCGGCAGCGGATTCATTTATTACATCTCGCGCGAAGGCGTGACGGGAATGCAAAGCAAGGTCGCGTCGAATCTCGCGTCGCAAGTCGCGAAAATCCGCGCGCATACGAAATTGCCGGTGGCTGTCGGCTTTGGTGTTTCAAATCCTGAACAGGCAAAACTTGTTGCGCAAAATGCGGATGCTGTCGTTGTCGGCAGCGCGGTGGTGAATCAAATCGCCAAACATGGAAAGTCTAAAGACTTGGTCAAGCGCGTAAGTGAATTTGTTAAATCGCTGGCGGAAGCCGTTAAAACTATTTGAGCCACAGATGGACACAG
>Ga0181537_10000197_pt1 | contig 56315 bp, 37 predicted proteins | sample PEATcosm2014_Bin_39_FD_119765 | JGI IMG/M metagenome (GOLD analysis project Ga0181537, IMG submission 119765) | Peatland microbial communities from MTU Mesocosm Facility, Houghton, MI, USA - PEATcosm2014_Bin23_10_metaG | ecosystem: Environmental > Terrestrial > Soil > Wetlands > Peat | place...
CACCAGACCATAGTTGGGCATGGGAATATGCGGTGAACCCAATCACCAGCATCGACAGCAATAGCCAATTCGTTCGTCTCATTCAATCTCCTCCCAGACCAAATTCGTGGCCCGGTTTGTGCAGACAGACAGTTGACGGAATGAGTTAGCAATATATGTCATGGCGTTCAATCAGAGGCGGGAGCTGGCAGATTCTAGCAAGTGAGGACCGAGGAAAAGCAGTGGTGTCACTAAAAGCCAGCAGCACTAGAAGGGGAAGGTATGCGAAAGTTGCGTCATGCCATTGACTAAGCCGAAGCGAATATCTCTTCCTTCTCGGACGCGGACCTTCGAAATCCTCGCAGAGTATCCATGTAGAATCGCTTCTGTCCCATCGGGTAGAAGAGTATCCCTAGATAAACAGCGAAAAACGTTATCACACCAGCGGCAAGTCTCGGCAACGCAGGAAGTAGCGGCCCGTAAAGGAGTTGTAGTCCGAATACCACCCCTGCGGCAAGAGCCCCAGCAGCAAGTGGTCGACTGATAACGAGCAAGATGTCGCGAACAGAGATCACAGTGCCGCTCGTCGCCCACCTGATCAGCGGAATCGCACTCAGCATCATTACCGAAGAGTATGCGAACGCTACGCCCGTCGGGCCGTAAGGCAAGCCCATCACATAACCCGCGATCATGACTGGTCCGAGAACGAGAGCAATCTTCAATCCTCTAGCAACCAATCCGAGCGAAGAGAGCAGCCATCCCAATGGATTGAGAATGGCAAAAGCCAGCGTAGTTGGGGCTAACAGACGGAATACAATTGCTGCGCTCTTCCACTTCGGACCAAGAAACACGTGAATCATATCGTCGGCAAAGAGAGCGCAAGTAAACGTGATCGGTACTGTAAGAGACAGCGTCAGTGTGTAGCCTTTAAGAAAGTAATTTTTCAGGCGTGAAGGCTCGCCCTGAAGTCTGGATAGTGCGGCAAATGTCACGCCGCCAACCGCAGAGTTCAGGTTTTCCGTTGGAATGTTACTGAGCTGGTACGCCCTTCCATAAACGCCCAGTGCATCGACACCCCAGAAGCGCCCTAACAACACTTTCTCAAAATTACTGGCAACGTACATGACCAAGCCATTCAGAGTGAGAGTTCCGCCAAAACGCATCATAGACAGAATTCCCACTCGCCTCCGCGGTCGTCCCGGGACCCACCGCGTCGTCAGCCAGACACAAATTGTGTAGATGAAGGGAGTGACAGTCGTGGTGGCAACCAGTGACCAGTAACCGAAGCCGTGCGTTGCCATGCCAATTCCAATCGTCGTGCTGACCAATATGGAAAAGATGTCGATGACCGACAGCGTGGTGAAGCGCATCTGGCGTTCAAGGAAAGCCGTATGCTGAACGCCGACAGCGTTAAACACAAACGCCGTGGCCAACACGGCCGTGATTCCCAACAGGCGCTGTTCGTGATAAAACGCAACAATCAATGGCGCCATCGCGAGTGTTACAAACCCTAGGATCACGCCGACCAATACATTAATCCAGAAGAGTGTTGACGCCTGATCCTGCGAGACGGTAGTACGCTGAACAGCCGCCGCGGAAAGGCCGAAGTCTCGGAACACACCGAACACCCCGATCATGGCAGTAACCATGCCCACCAATCCAAAATCCTTGGGGTCTAGAAGTCGGGCCAAGATCATCAGCGTGCCCATTCGGAGCACGAAATTTGTCCCCTGGGAGAAAATCTTGGCAGCCCCACCACGAATTGTTCGCTGCTTCAAATCCTTCATCAAGTTTCACGCCGCCACCTGGACAATTAGCGTGGATATCCTCAAAGCACCAGTTTGTGGCAATAGAACGCCTCGGCATAACCGCTGGGGGCGTTGCATTCCATCCCTCTTAATCGCATGAGAGAAAGAAATGTGTTTTCCTCAAACCACCGCTTGCTTCTTTGCGACTGAAACGCATCCATGAGGAACTGAACCTTCTTCTTACATAAATCGAATTCAAGCGGAACAAAGACACTCGGCTGCCCCAAGTCGCCGTCATACTTTGGAACCTCGTACTCCAGAATGAAATGATCCCGAAATGCATTCCAGGTAAGCTCGGATATCAGCCGATGGTCTTGATGCGCATCTTTCCGGTTGTGAGTGAAAACCAGATCCGGAGAAATCGCCTGCTTCAACTCTTGAAAGAAGTTCTTTATATCGGAGCCTACAAAGGGCATGAAGGTGTCGGGAAACTCTTTAAAAGTTGATCGACCCAACCGTTCACCTGCGAACGAATCAGCCCCTCGTTGCGCCTCGCATCTTCGGACTCCAATGGCGCTGAAAACCACCCAGTGAAAAATGCATTCCGGATACTGTTCTTTCAACTGGAGAATGGTGCCACCGCAGCCTATCTCGATGTCGTCGGAATGGGAGCCCAGACAAAGGATGTTCAGAGGCCCTTCACTCGCGTGCGACAACTTCAGTTTCATCATTGGCTGGCACTTTCGCTTCTAAATTCTGTGAGATGGGCTGCGCTGCTTAAGTCGCGCATGAACCCCACATTGGCCAAAGCCCGCTCTGAAGCCAACTCGCCACTCTTAAAACTCTCGTCCGTCCAGTGGTAACCCCACTCACCGTAGCGGCCGCAATAAGCGATGCCAAGTTCGTCGAGATAGCCGTGCACAATCTTCAGTGCCGCCGCACGCTCGAGGTCGAATATGACATTGGCGTACCGCAGCAACATAGCCTGACGGGACAGAATTACGTCTTCCTCGCGGAGTAACCCACAACGACGCAGATCCCTGATGACTGGCTCGATCCAGTCTTCAGGCTTGCCGGTCAATGGCTTGTACTTGTCCGAAAAATAGACTTCCGCCTGAATGCTGCCCGCACCGGGAGGTGCGTTGCGTGCGGAGAGCATATGAGGAAAGCCCAAGCGGCTGAAACAAATATCCGCGTCATAGAAGTAAGTCATGTGGGCGTTCGAAATGTCCTCACGATTTACGCCTAGGTTTACGAGAACACATTGGGAGCAGGCCAGACGCCGAGCAGCATCCAGGACGTCCATTGGCACACCCTTGATCATCGGAATCAGATCCGGCAGCGGGATCGAGGAAACCAGCGAATCGTAGCGTGCCACTACACCGTTCGCAAACGTGAGTTCCTTCGTTCGAGGATCGATGCGTACCAGCGCATGATTTAGTTTCAGGTTAGCCATCGGCACGAATTTCGACAGGTAGCGCTTGAATCCACCCTCGCTGGGATAGCGGAAATGCGTGACGTAATGAATTTGTGGAGCCTCTGCCGAGAGCGCACCTCGCAGCACCTGCTCGAGACTGGGCCGATAGATGCGGGGTCCAAGCCAGTCGAGGCTCATGTTCTCAGCTTCAGTGGTGTGAAATTTGCGCGTGTACTCCATTGGAAACGACTCCGCGAACGTCTTACCAAAGCTCGCGTACAGCCAGTCAGCATAATTATTCACAGGGCGGTCTGGTGCATTCTGTTCCGCTACAAAGTCGCTGATTACCTTGATGATCACTTCTTCCGGAAGTCCGTGAAGATGGATCTGTACCGGATGCGATGGCCAGTGGCCGTGCCAATAGTTGTTCAGATTGATCTGAATGGTCTCATACTTCTGATCGACACTATCGGCGAAGAGGTCCTGAATACGGGGGTCCTTCGTATAAGAAACGTGTGGTCCCACATCGAAGGTGAAACCGCTCTCATAGCGAAAAGATGTTGTGTGACCGCCATAATAGGCGTTCTTGTCGTACATCACCGGAGCGAGCCCCTCGACGTGGAGCCGATACGCGGCTCCGAAACCAGATATTCCCGTTCCCAGAATCGCTACATTCGGCTTCGGCATTAAGACACCTCTCCTCCTTCGATGCATATTGTGCTCACAACTGAAGAAAAAAGTTAATCAAGACTCGCGGGAGCATAGCTGGGTAACCTGATCAGCATCCTCGCTGGTCAGAGCCTCGTAGCGCTCGATTTGGTTTCGGGTAAGGCTTTGAAGGTCGCTCCCATCCTGGAAGGCTCGATACCACTCGACAATCCACTCCAGCGCCGGTTTCAAGGGAAGCACCGGGTACCAGCCCAAATATGCCTTGGCCTTGGAGGCATCGAGTTTCAGAGCATGAGCCTCATGCGGGTGTGAGGCCTCATCTTGCGCCCATCGGGCGCCACCTCCCCATGCCCCCGCCAGCTCGTCTGCGATCCACGACACCGGCTTGGCATCGGCGTCGGCAGGACCAAAATTCCAGCCACAGGCAAAATTGACAGGATCGGTCGAGAGTCTTTCCGCGAGCATGAGATACCCGCGCAGCGGCTCTAAGACAAACTGCCAGGGGCGAAACGCGGCTGGATTCCTGATAAGGCAAGGTTTGCCCAAAAAGAATGCCCTCATCAAGTCCGGGATCAACTGATCAGAAGTCCAATCGCCACCCCCAATCGCATTGCCCGCACGGGCGCTGCCGAGAGCAACGCCATGCCTCTCCGCTAACTCTGGAGGAAAGAAGGATTCTCTGTATGCTTTGGTAACAAGTTCCGCGCACCCCTTCGAATTTGAATACGGGTCGTGACCGCCCATCGGTTCATTCTCGCGATAGCCCCACATCCACTCGCGGTTTTCATAGCACTTATCGCTGGTGACATTGACAATCGCACACGGCTGCTTCAACTGCCGCAGCGCCTCCAGCAAGTTTACGGTTCCCATTACATTGGTGGAATAGTTCTCGATGGGATCATCGTACCCGCGGCGCACGACGGTCTGTGCTGCCATATGAATAACCACGTCCGGCCGACATTCTGAAATGGCCGCCTTGAGCCGTGGGAAGTCGCGAATATCGCCGCGAATTGAACGAACTGTCCCAGCCACTCCTGCCTGCTCGAATAGGCTCGGTTTTGTCGGAGGGTCGAGCGCGTAACCAGTCACTTTGGCACCGAGCGAGTCCAGCCATAGTAGCAGCCAGCTGCCTTTGAAACCGGTGTGTCCAGTGAGAAATACCCGCCGTCCATTCCAGAACGAACGGTTAAGCATGGCTGACCTTTTGCTCTGACTCCAGCGAGTCACGATTTGCAACTGGCCACATTGCGCTCTGTTCCTTCCAAAGTTTCTCAACGATTCCCTCAGGAGTCGCCTCTACATCGTTGAAGGAAACGACCTCATCCTTGGCTATATCCCGGCACAACACGCGGCCTTCCGAAAGACCGATCGGCAAGGCGGACATCGCGCGAGCCGCCGATGTGTTATCGATAAGTCCATACGTGCAGAACCCGCCAATACCATCAAGGCGCTCCCCCGCTTTCAGGTCACGCTTAGCGACGCTGACCACTTCACAAACTGGCCCGCCAATAGGTGCTACGGTGGCATCACGATAAACGGCCAAGCGCCCTATCGTCGAAGCAATCTGGACGTGAGGCAAATGGAACGGAGTATAGAAGACATAGAAGGGGCCGTCGCCTAGCTTGTAATAAGCCAGCTGCACCTGCTTTAACGGCGATGGCTCGTGCACCACAACAAAGGCTCCCGTGTGGGGAGCTGCGCCGAGCGCATAGTCTACAAGCCCGGTCTCGAGCATTTGATCGGAGGGAAGCAAACCCGCGACCTCCCTGACATCAACACAAGCCGGACCATACATGCCGCGCCGCCCAACGTGAAAGCCCGTCGCATTTGAAAGAACGGTGGTCTCCATCGATAGCTTCGTTGAATCCGCAAAAGATGTGACTTTCTTAACATCCTGACCATGCTTTTCTGCGAACGCTCGCTGCGTCTCCGGATTGCGGTAGTAGTCCACCATGCCCTTGATGTTGCCGGCAGCAACAGTCTGGAGACCAAGGGTTCGGAGATACCGGAGCAGTGTCATAGCGACTCCCGGCTCGTCTCCGTCCGTATGCGTGACTACAACCCCCGCCTTGTCCGCCTTCACTTTTAGAATGGGGCCAATCAGCGAATCCAATTCGGCATTCACAAGTACCACGTGCTTGCCATGGTCAAACGCGTCCAGAACAATACGGGCTGCGGGCTCGACCGTACCGGTCACTTCTATAAGTAAATCAATCGCATCGCAACGCGTCAGCACCGATGGGTCATCCGTAAGAACCGGCACTCCTCGACTGATAGACGCTTCGGCGCGACTGGCCGACTCAACACGGCTCCACTTTTCGACCCCGGCTTCGCGGAGCGCTCGCTCACCATGCTCCGGAGTGCGGTTTGCGACTGCGACAAGACGCATCCCCGGCACCGGAGTGCCAAGCTGCAGCGCGATGGCCCTTCCCGTTGCACCGGCTCCAACCATTCCCACACGGATTGGATGGCCTGTGTCCTCAAGCTTTAGAAGCGCTGTATCAATACTCATGCATCTCTCCCTCGACCAGAACTACAGCTCTAAGTCGCTCTTGATAGTTCACGCGGCGGATGACGTTACCAGGCTCTTCCTGGTGGAGGACCGATCCGGGCGGCCATTGCCATTCGTCTTCCAAACTTCCCATGGTGCGCCGGAACTTGCATGCAAGGATTCCAACTCTTGCCGGTCTTTAAACGTGTCCATGCTTGCCCAGAAGCCGTCATAGCGATAGCCGATTAGTTGCCTTGCCTCAACTAGCCTTTGAAATGGCTCACAGACAAGCTCTTCTTTCTCACCAATGTAATCAAATATCTCGTTCTTGAAGATGAAGAAGCCACCATTGATTCGCATCGGGCCATCGCTGATCGCGTCAATTCCCGACACTAGGTTGCTGTCCCCTTCCTCCAGTGAAACCATGTGATAGCTCAGGTTCGGCCGGACACAGAGAAAGCTGGCAATTTTGTCTTGCTGTTGGAAGTGTTCCAGTTGTTGAGGGAGCGGCAGATTAGTAAGACCGTCGCTGTAATTTGCCAGAAACACGTCTTCGCCCTCGAGGTATCTCTCAACCGATTTCAGCCGTTGGCCAATGTTCGAATTGATTCCAGTGTCTGCAAAGGTGATCTTCCAGTCATCAATGTCGCTGTTAAACAGTTCGAGTTTCTTCCCGCCACCTGACATGACGAAATCATTGGAGACACACTCGTTGTAGTTCAGAAAGTAGTTCTTCACGACGTCGGCTTTGTAGCCCAGGCAAAGAATGAAATCCTTATGTCCGAAGTGGGCATAGTACTTCATCACGTGCCACAGAATCGGACGATACCCGATTCTTACCATTGGTTTGGGAATGTCTTCCGCATCCCGAATACGAAGTCCCAATCCTCCACAAAAAAGAACCACTTTCATACTTCATCCCCCCAGCAACTTTGCCAAATTGATTCCGAGATAAAGCGGACCAGCTTCACTGGCATTTCGGCAGCAAATTCTTTGCGATTGCGCTTGATTGTTTTGCCGCTGCCTGGCACGGAAGCAACCGTTTCCACAATTCCTTGAACACCAATCCCGGATTTACACTTTTTTCCAGAACGGCCGCAATGGCAGCCTTCAATATGGTGAGACGGCCAAGCGGATAACCCAACTCCTGAAGTCTGCCTTTGTGGTATGCCCAAAATGCTTCGTCTTGAGATCTCGTGAACAAACTCACCGCCAAGAACCTATGGTAGGACCTAAGCGTTCGCTTGATCTGTTCTTCCAACTCTTGCACGCTGAGATAGCTAGGTCCGTACTGCTTCAGATCATTCAACGTTGCCGATAGATAGCGATTCATCTTAAGCGATGTAGAAGTCTGCGTCTCAGCGTGAGTCCTCTCACACGCCAACACTTGGTATACGAACCCAAAAGAACTGGACTGCAGAGTCTGAAAGCATGCACTTGTGTCTGAGTGAGGCGACGGGTTCGGATAAAATGTATGCGTACTCCGCACGATGTCAGCACGGTACATGAGTGAGGTCGGGGTCCCGAAGCCAAGCACGCCCTGACCATCAATAAATATCTGACTGTCGAGGAAGCAGCGGCGACCAATCTCCAGCCCCGAAGTCACCACCGCGGGATATTTCGGCCCCTGCCATTTAACTGCTCTGCCGCTAATTTGGTAAACCCCAACGATGCCGACCGACGGACTAGTTTCGAACAATTCAACCATTTTCGCAACACACTCTGGGAAGATCGCGTCATCGCCAGAGACGACCTTGCAGTACTTCGCATTCGGTGACATGAGGTTGAACGCAATATTGTGGTTTGCGATGACATCGACAAACTTCTCATTGGTGTGCACTCGAATGCGCTCATCTCTCGCTGCATAGTTGTTCGCAATTTCAAGTGTTCCGTCAGTGCTGCAATTGTTGACGATAATGTACTCAAAGTTCTGGTAGGTCTGGTCCAGTACACTCTGAATACATTCCGCCAGATAGGCAGCGTTGTTGTAGACGGGCGTTAGAATGCTAACCAGTGGTAACTCAGGTGCTGTCATTTTTCTCGCCCCATGGGAGAGTTGATTCAAAACTTTCTGCTGACATTCAACGATTTAGCCGATACTTATAAAATTCATAAGTGGCCAGTTGCGATCCTGTTCAGAAATGGAGGTAGCCGGTAAGGGCCATTGAATGCCAAATGCCTGATCGTCAAAACGTACCCCACGCGCGGCACTCGGAGTGTACGTCTCAGAGGCCATGTAGTGCATTTCTGTGTTGCCTTCCAGCGTCTGGTATCCGTGCGCACAACCCTCCGGAAGGTAGAGCATCCGGCCGTTCTCTGCGGTCAGCTCTGTGCCGAACCATTTGCAATAAGTTGGCGAAGCAGGCCTAAGGTCGAGGGCCACATCGAACATAGAGCCCCTGGTGCAACGGACTAGTTTGGCTTCTAGCGCAGGCTCAATCTGATAGTGCATTCCCCGAACTGTTCCCTTCTTCACGCTTAAGCCCAAGTTAGCCTGCAGCGGGACGAATTGAATGCCATGTTCGGTGAACTCACGTAGACACCAAGCTCTCATGAACCGCCCGCGGTCATCTTGATGCGGACTTGGTTCGATCACCTGCACCCCGGCAATGTCGGTTTCAATGAAACGCATACAGTTAATGTCTCCTAGCAATCAGACGATTGAGTTATTTGCCGCTGGCTTGATTCAGCCAGAAAAGTAGTGGCTACCTTCGGCAATGCAACAACCGCACTGCTATCATTTTTGCATTCCGACACATGATTAGCCGGCGCGATTGCATAGGTGAAAGCAACCGCGGACGAGGTGTCCTGATCACGCATCCGGCGTACGCCATCCACCATGCGCCCCAGAAGGCTTCGCTGCGACCAGGGGTGAAGCAGTTCCTGTACCAATGCAGGCTCTCCTTGAGGAATGTCGTGAAAACTCACGGGGAGGAACTCGCTCTTCGTGTTCCAAGCTTGCGGAAAGTAAGCAATGCAGTCGTTTTCGATGCAGGCGTTCGCAGGACGATAGGGCTGCTCCGCCAGTTGGGCCACGAGCGCACCGGCAAGATCATGATCAGCTCCGAGTTGCAGGTGGCACACGGGAGTGCAACGCGGGTTCATTTCGATGAGGTAAGTTGCACCTTTCTCGTCATCGATCATAAAGTCCAAACCGAAAATTCCCGACAAGCCAAGCCGAGCGGCAATCCGTTCTGCAGCAAACATCATCGCCGCACTGTCCACAATGCGGACTACGGTCGCAGGCCCCTTCACTCCATTAGAACTTAAGACATCGACCGCAATTCCGGCCAGGACCTTTCCTTTCCAGCACGAGACTGCGCAATTCGCTGGGCGCCCACATATCCACGATTGGGCGATGACCGACGGTCGAGGCTGACTCGGCTTCGGCAATAACCAGGATCTATCACGGTTTAAGAGCATTCTCTTGACCATTTCCGCCGCTCCCGGCAAAGAGGTGAGCTCCAGAAAATCCCGCTCAGCCTGATCCATGCTCTCCGCGAAGCGGACACCACCGCCACCCCATGTTCCGTCGGCCTTCAATACCCATGTAGATGTATGGCGAGAGAAGCAAGCCCTTACATCCTGAACTGACTCGATTCGATAGGTGGGTGGGACAGGGATGCTCTCTTCAGCTGCGATCCGCAGCAGTTCGTAACGGGATGAGACGATTGGATAGCTCTCGGGCAAACCAAGCGAGCGCTCTATCAACTCCACCAACGTTTGTCCGGCATCCCCCTTTGAGAGTGATTGTGAATGTAATTCATGCAAGTGCTTCACTCCGCGGTCGTCGCACGGAACGATAATGTGCGGATGTACGGCATCGACCGCCGCCACAATTGAGTCCAAAGGGTGCAAACCGCTGTACGGAAATGCTCTCCGAACGGCATGAGTCTTAAGTAATGGATTACCAGGTGTCCGGCACAGCCCCGATACTTCACAACCCGCGTCAGACAGAGCAATGGCGAGACGGGCAGGAGCGGGCCAACGGTTGGTGTCCGTCAACAGTACACGTGGAATGCCCGCACTCATCGAATCCCTCTCCTCGTAAAGCTTAGCCAAGTTGTGCTTTTCCGACAGTCTGCTGATCTTCGCCCTCGCCAATCGAAACTACCGGTGCGAGCCGTGGCCGCGTCTTTCCGCGAACTGCAGATTTGGCAAGATGCTTCGATAGGCGCCGCGCTACAAACTCCACTCCAAACGCAAACCGCAGGAGCGGTCCGAAACTATTCGCGGCAGATATCCCTACGAAATATAACCCTGGGAGAGAGGACTCAAACGTCGATGACAGGACTGGCGTCTGTTCAAAGGCCTTGATTCCAGTCAGTAAATCTTGCTCGACAAAGGTTAGACGACCTATATCCACCTTGTAGCCCGTTGCGGCGATCACATGATCGAAGGTAAGTCTGCTCTGAGCGCCGTTGCGTTCCGTGAGTTCGAGCGTAACGAGCCCATTCTCGACATCCGCTGAAGTAACGTCCACTCCAAGATGAAATGGCACGCGACCAACAACTTGTTCTTTGACAAACCACGCAGGGGCAGGGCCGAGCGTCTTTCGCACTGCTTCAAGGCGAGTTCGTTCCGGCAAAAAGTGAAACAACTGAGGTGCATTCGCATAAAAGAACACGTTCCAGCCTGATCCAATTCCCGTCCGGGGGAGTTGCAGCCGCTGCCGGAGCGTCAGGGGTGCACCTGTTGGCGCATCGTGAAAACGAATGACCGGCGTGCGGGCGAGCAACTGTACAGATGCCCCGACCTCTCTAAGAAGCGCCGCTAGGTCTAGAGCTGATGCGCCGGCTCCAACAACCGCCACCGCTTTTCCCTTAAATGAATCGAGAGCGTGGTGCTGCGAGCTGTGACTGACAAGTTCGTCCGGAAGATTGCTCAGGAGCGGTGGCATATATGCGAAGTGAGTGATTCCGACTGCCAGAACCACGCGACACGCTTCACAGACCTTGCCATTCTCAAGACAAATTCGGAATCTTTCATGAGGTTTACTGATTGAGCTGACCTGCACGCATTCCAGATTTGGAACATAACGCTTCTGGAACTCCAAGCCGTATGAGATGAACGTAGCCAGAGGCACTGGTAAACCAATATCCGCGTACGGAAGTCCCGCTTCCTTACAGTAATGCGCCAGAGTAAAAGTTGAACTCGGCTCTGAAAGAGTTGACGCAAAACCTTCCGACTTCAGCCTCATGCCTTTTGGCATTTGCGTCAGCCATGTACTCATTGGGTTTCCGAAAATACGAAAACTTACGCCCAAGGCATGCAGATGCGCCGCGAGCGACAGCCCATATGGTCCTGCGCCGACAATCGCAACATCAACTACACTCTCTTGCGGGTCCCTTATTGTCATCGCCATGACTCACTCCACAGCAATCCAGTATCTACCTTTGGCACGACGACATCGCCGTCATCTTTCCGTCTTCCGTTCTGGACCTGTCGCCCTCATTGACCTGCACTCTCTCCAACCAAATCTCCCGCCAATACGGATACATGCTTTTCGGGCAAAGCATCCGGCATGGGCTGTATCGAGCCTGGCACACCACGGTGTCAAGGATGATGCACGGGGTCTTCATCTCAACCATCTTTGCCGTCTTTTCATCGATAATCTTAGTCACGCGTTTTAATACGCGATATGTTTTGCCGCAGTACGGCACAAGTTCTGCATCCCAATACATCCCTCTATTTTTGTTGGCGGAATCCACAGTCTTTAATATTTCGTCGTGCGTTTTTACGCGGACAAATTCACCGGGTTGCAAGCTTAACGTGACCGACGGAGTAGGGTTGCCTTCCGGAATCAGTCCGGGGGTTCTAGGATATCTGGGGCCGCCCCATAGCGAATGTAACTTGTCATAGAACCATCGCATAGTGGGGCCTAATCCAATTCCAGCTTGACTAAGGTTATAAAAGATCGAGTAGCAGAGAGCGCTTAGGATGCGTCCCAGCCCGACGTTCCCCGACCGGTAGTCCTCGATATACTGGCGAAGGTCCCACCACTTGAGGGGAGTGGTGGCGTAAGGCACTTGCGTTGCTTGACAAACGTAAGTGGGCGGTCCGCCCTCCGGATCAGATATCTGGGTGCGTGCCCACAAGTCTGCTTCGCTGCATCCACTAAGTGCTGGAACTGCCCCATGCACTGTCTCAGTCCCAATACTCACCAAATTGCGAGTGCGATCCTCGACCGGTCTAAGCCAATCTTGTTTCCAATACAACAAACATCCCGCCTGGCAGCCACCGTGTGTCTCTCCACCACAGCGTGTTTCAAGGTGAACAGTGTCTCTCAGTTTGCGCACGTGGTACGGGTAAGACGTCGTGTAATCGCATGTTTTGTGAGCGCGCCTGTAGACTTGGAATCTCTGCCCGCAATACTGAAACATCGCAGGCATAAACGGCATCCCGTCGAGTTCTCCTTTCGCATCAAGCGTACGCAGGATTTCCTCTTTGCTGATCACCTCTACCCAGTCGCCGGCTTTTAGTTTCTTATCCATGGCATTTGTGGAGTGATGTTCTTGCACCAATGTTGAATTGCGGTGGGATGCGTCAGTGACATCTCAAACGGGTAAGCTGGCCCGCGATCCTCGCTCCAGCTGAAATAGTGTTCTATCCACAATCCGCATCGCCGAGCGCCGACAGTTCGACAACACGAGTTGTGCGCGATAGGCTGCAGCACGTCCAAACACTGCGCCGATGCCCGCATACTTCCAGGACAAATGCGGTGCAACAAGCTGCCCGCCAAGTTCACTAGCCATCTTTTCCGCTTGGGCTACAAGGTCAGGCCTATCCGGTAAGAAGAGGATTATCGAGTTCTGCAGGTACCGCACGCAAGCTGACCGGACCCTATCACTATCCTCAAGAGTCCGCAGATAGGAGATTTGCAATTGCATCGACTTCCAATGAGCTTCGCGCTTTTTGTCAGAGCGGCCGATATAACTTACGCTGCTGGTTCCCGACGTTCGATAGTAGACTTTCGCTTCAGGCACGAACTTCACACCATCGCTGAGAAGTAACGTGCGGGCAAAATATTCACCATCATCGTCTTCCCACAGACTCGTGTTCCAAGGTCCAGCAGCCTCGGTGAGTTCACGGCTCACGAGCCATGTTCCGGTCTGCATGTAGAGATTTTGTCCCATCTTGCGCAGCAGCCATTCTGTGGGAGACAAGTCAGCCCAAAGCGCAGTAGGAACGAAATGCGTACGATAGTGTCGGTATCGAAATCGTCCGAAGGCAGATGAGAGAAGCGTACGGACACCAGCACCGCGCTCGATAATCTGCATTTGCGTGGCTACCTTGCTCGATGCCAAAAGGTCATCGGCGTCCAACCATTGAATGTAGGCACCGTGGCTTGCTTGGAATGCACGGTTTCGAGCCGCCGCCGGACCGGAGTTACTCTGCCTCAGGATGCTCACCGTATCTGAAGCAAAGCGTTGCGCGATTTCTACTGTTCGGTCCGTAGAGCCATCGTCCACAACGATGATCTCTTTCTCTGTCCACGTCTGCCCAATGGCGGAGCGTAGCGAGTCGGCGATCCAGTCCTCGGCGTTATACGCGGGAATGAGAATCGATACCAATGGTTTCCGCATTAGGATCTCCTCTCGAGTCCGAGCATGTCGCCGTACGCGCCCCGGGTGATGGCAGCCACCTCGTCCCACCCGTGCCGCGCCTTCGCGTACTCCTGTATGTTCTGTCGCCCGATATCTAGCTGACGATATAGCTCACTGGTGAAGTATTTCTCAATAGATTTGGCGAGGTCGCCGGGGTCATTAGGCCGGCACAGAAATCCAGTCTCTCCTTCAACGACGTCTTCGCGAAAAGACCCTATGTCTGTGGCGACCACCGGCAGCCCAAAACTGTAGCCTAAGAAAAATACACCACTCTGGAAAATTTCTCGGTACGGCAACACAAGCAGATCAGCTGCTTTGAAATAGATTTCCATCTCGTCATCAGGGATGTATGAGATCTCCTGAATTATTTGTTCCGGGGTGTCCATGTCGCTAATGGTGCGCTGAATCCCCGGTAAATAGTCGCCGCCCTTTTCTTTCGGCATGCCGGCGATGATCAAACGATAGCTCGCATCACAAGTTGCCAAATGTCGGAAAGCATCGACCAACAAGTCAAGCCCCTTGTACGGAGCGATTGCGCCAAAGAATAGAATCGTTTTACTGCCGCCCCGAAGTCCAAGCCGCCGCTTCGCCTCCATGGGAGTGAGGTCGGTGTTTGGAACGGCATTATTGATCCCGTATGGAATGACAGTCACCGCATCCTCTGAGATTTCAAATTCCGTTACAATCTCTCTTTTCATCGCCTCGGTGTGGACAAAGATGCAGTCCGCCATCTTGTACTGGACTCTCAGCGTAAGTCGATTCAACCACGTATCACAGAGGTCTCGCTTCTTTGCGTTGATGTTGTGAGCAGTGAGCGCGACCTTCTTTCCTAAGAGCTTGTAGTAGCACATCAGGACAGTTCGATCAAAGTATTCGAACTTGTTGTTCCAGAGAATATGAAATAGCTTCGGCTTGGCACTCGCGCTGTAGAGAACGAGCCTCGCGTAGTACTTTAGAACCCTGACCGCTTTCTCCATAAAACCGGCGTCGCGTTTTTGGCTCTCTCGTAAGCCAAAATACTTTAAGCCAGTAGTTGCGTGCATCTCGGGCACGTCAACCTCATCACCGCCGATCACGTCGAGGTATACGCCGGCCTTAATGAGAGACATGGCCAGCCCAAAAGCGTAGTGTCTGTCCTGACCTCCTGTGAGCAACGCAGCCTCGACTTCGCACGACAGCGGAGAGGCAGCACTTGGACTTATGGCAAGGGGATATTCTGCGTCCGGCTTGCGAGTTTCAATTGGCATGATGATCGTTTTTCGAGCCTGCGTGGGCGCCTGACTATCTTTTGCGCTGCGCCAGCGTTTCTTAGTATGGTCGGCTGTAACGCATCTCCTCGATCGGAGACGCATTGAGAAGGTCTTCTTCCTCCTCAAGCTCATATTCGGGGGAGGAGTCATCGCCCCATAGTTCGGGAATCCCAATAATTGCCAGTAGCAGAAAGAACCATACGGGGTTCATGGCTTTGAAACCCGCCTCTGTGAAATTATAGGTAATCGCCACCAAGAAATACCCCAACCTGAGACTGCCCGCCTTCTTCCCACTGTGAACCGCGGCCACAATCTTTCGGTAGCTCGTCACAAGAACAAAGACAAGCAGGGAAACGCCGATCGACCCTAAATTCAAGTAGATCTCAAGATATCCATTGTGGGCCTCGTTCGGGCGCCACCAGTAGTGGCTCCAAATCTTCTCCAGCCTCGGCCCAACCCAGAAGCTCTCAAAGCCCGTTCCCACCAACGGATTCACTCCCATTGTAAGAACGTAGCTCCACACTTCCCTTCTCCCGGTTAGCGTGGAATCCCTGCCCATCACGTTCATCAGCCCCAGTCCCATTCCAAGAAATAGGACGGCAAATGCCGGAAACAGAATTCCCCAGAAGAGCATATGCACTAACGCTGGTGTCGTCCCCCATCGGCCAATCCTGGACACAATCAGCAGCGTAATCGCCATTAGGAAGCAGGCGACCGAGGTCATCGAGTTTGCGATCCAAAGTACCCAAAGGATCATTGCCAATAGAATGCTGTTGGCAGTCAACGGTCCTAGTCGACCGCTTCCGTTCTCTCGTTCGAGTTCTTCAAGCAGCCGCCAGGTAGCGCCAACTCCCAGAACCACACACACAATGCCGAGTGTGTTCTTGTCCGTTGTAACGCCGGTCCAGAACGTAGCCATGCTTTCTGGTCTATATCCACCACCCAGGGTGGGATAACACTTAATGAACAACACGGAGAGTGGGATTAAAAGGAAACCCTCCCACGCCAGGAGACGTTTGAGTGCGGCGGTTGGGTTGAGGTCGCTAAGCACTACAAGAACCATGACCAAGTCGCCTACGAACTTGATCCAGCGTTTGAAAGATAGTTCAGGGTAATCAGACCATAGAATGCTGATCGCGCAGTATGCCAGAAACATTAGGAGTGGAGCATTCCCGCGCAACAAGCTGACAACTCTCGGACGTCGCGAGAACAGCACAATCAGTGCGAGGAAGATGATGCAAGTCAGAATGTTACGATCGAGCGGGCTTCCTTCGAGTGACTGGACTGCAGCATCCGCTGGGGTCTGCGTCCAACCAGACGGCAATCGCGAGCAAACTGTAAATACCCAGATCGCCGGAATCAACAATGCACGAGACGTGTGGACATTCCGGTCTCGATTCAGCAGAAAAAGTCCGCAGATTCCGACGGCACAGACGATGTTGGCAATCAGTGTTGGCGTAACTGCCTCCGCAGGCTTCTTGGCATTTGGAATCCCCGACTCAATTTGCGTCCACGAAAAGGCGGTGTACGAGTTCCAAGGTCAAAAGGCTGTGAATCTCGCTGGTGTAGTTTCGCGATCCCTTTAAATGGGCCTGCACCATTGATTCAACAGCTTTTCGTTCCAGATAAGGGCGACTTAGCGTTCGTTGATCGAGCAGCATCTCCCGCACGTAAGCAGCAAGCTTGTCGCGATACCAGACCCGAAAATGGGAGAACTTGTGCCTGCCCAAAAACAGGCGCTCGAGGTGCAGAGGAGATGCAAAATGATCCATAACCGCCAGCCATTGGGGCATTCCGAGGTCATATGCATACTCTGCCTTGAACGTGAAATCCAGCAGCCTCCGTGCAACCGCGCCCGAGAAACTTCCCGATCTACCGGCCAAGCCGAGGTCCGTCCGGATAGCTCCGAGCGCCTTATCTCCGTCATTGATCAAACGTAGGCAAATGTCATGTTTCGCCTGCGCGTCGTTATGGGCCACCGCCCATTCCGGCGCACGAAACACCGTTCGCACCAGGTTATTGTCAAGATAGGGAGTCCGCACCGCCAGCTGCGTCTCCTCCAACGCAACGACTCCGCGCTGTGGAGCGTGCTGAAATACCGCGAATGAGACCGGGTGGCCGCGGAGTAACCCGGCATACCTCTTCTTAGCCGCTTGCATACGGGAGAGCAATTCGGGACGGTATAGCCCCGGGCTCGGATCCCATGGCGAGAATGCGCGCACACCCCGAAGCACTTCGCTACCGTATGTCCCTGCAATCCGCACTGGAGCAATCTCCCGCGCTCTTTCTTGCAAATACAAATCGGGGGAGCGATTTACCCCAACGCAACCGTCAGCAAGGTATACGCTGCGCTCGGCATAATGCGAAAACTGCGCCAGGAAAGGATCTCCTGTAGCGATCACTTCGTGAGACTGCCGACGAAGACTCGCCACCTGCCGGGCCACCATAACATCCTGACAATCGCGAAACATTCCTCCGAACGTGTAACAAGGAAACGATCTCGCTGAAGGTTTACGCCATGCCATAATCATGCGCGTATCAAGCCCACCGGTAAGAGACATCGCAATCTGTTCAGGGCCGTCGAAGTAGCTAGGAAGGGTCTGCGAGAAGACCTTCTTCACTTCCTCATAATAGGAATCGGCATCCAGATGCTCCTGGTCCTCCCACTCGCTTGGCTGGAAGTAGAAGCCTTTCTGTACAATGTGGCCATCGTGAAACTTCCAACTCGAACCCTGAGGCAGCAGCTTGACGCCCGTGAATAGGCTTCGATTCTCCAACACACAGCCGAGAGCAACAAACTCACCCAAACTTTGCGGAACCACTGATCTCAGTTCTGGCTTGACAGCGAGGATTGCCTTCGCCTCCGCGCTGAAGTAGAACGCTTCTTTTGCCTCGTGGTAATACAACCGGTGCATCCCGTACCGGTCATTAAACAGCAGTACTTTCCCACTCTTGCGATCAGCCACCAGTCCGTGGAAAGTGCCATTCAGCCCCGCCGGAAAAGAAGCATCCTGCTCATAGCTCCGAACGATATAAGAAGACTCCCTTGCGGAGCACGAACACTTTTGACTAGCGGCACCCGGGCCTGAAAATTCTTCACCGGAAAAGCCGACAATCACGTCTTCTTTATCGTTGTACCAGGGCAATCCGCTTGAGAACGACCCCTTACGGGCCACCCACCCAAGATAAACCCCCAAGGATTCGTCTATCCACGTTCCTGTTTCGTAGAAGGACTCATGCTTGAGAGTCTCGACCATCCGCTGTAATTGCGGCTGGGCCCACTCGCGGGATTTCTTTGTGATGAGGCCGACTATTCCAGGCATAGGTTCATATTCGCCGGAGCGAAAGTAGCTTTGTGGAGCTTGGGGTGCACATCTTGTATTTAGAGGTTGGAGCCGGCGGGAGGAATCGAACGCTCCGTCTGCCGAGTACAATTCGGCCGCTCTGGCATTAAGCTACACCGGCTTAATTGGATTTCTAACAGAATACCACTTGGAGCGCAAGGCAATACCCATGCGAACTAGGCCGCTTGGAAGAAGGGTTGCTAGAGGTTGATATAGCTTAGCCCTTGTGCAAAACGCACCCCAAGCTGTCAGCGGAATGTAATACCTCGGTACCAACATTTCTTCAAACCCATGGCGAGTCTTGAACTCAAGTAATGAGCTATCGCTATTGGTCCCATAGTTATACATTCCATAAATTAGGTGGGACATCCCTTTATTTATACTAAGCTCCACTGCCTTGGCTAACAGTGCATTGGCCGGCCTCTTATCAGAGTGGCTAAGTTTGGGAAGTAACTGCAGGATGGAAGCAGTGTCGCCCAGGTATACTATTTTCAGGAACCCGACCAGTTCATCTCCCAGGTAAGCGCCAACGAAGTCACAGTGATCAAGAAAATCAGATTGGTCACGTTTAACTTGTTCGAAGGACTTCCCGTAATGCGAATAAGGCCGGCCTTGGCGAAGTGGGGAGTCATTATTCAGCTCAACAAGACCGCGCACCAGAGTATCGTCAAGGCACGCCACCCGCACCACGACACCTCGCTTGTGGGATCTCCTTACGTTCTTCCGGCTCTCCTGCGGCAACTTCTCCCACCACTCCTGAAAGTTGGTGAGAGGAACCGCGGCAATGCTCTCTAATTCCCTCGGATATTCATATTTTGGAATTGTTGAAGGCAGCTTCTGTGCGAAACTGAGAATATCGGCACGAAAGCCTAAGGAACGGCTTGCCTTCACTCTCTCCGCACAAAACTCCGGGTCTTCCAATTCACTTTCTTGCCATATCTCGTCATGTACAACTGCCATCTTGATCCACGTCCCCGTGACAACAACTTTCTTCGAATTCACGGTAATAGACGGCACTGTAACCGGCTTTCCCTGCACGTTGATTTCGACGGACTGCTGACCGTCGGCCTGCAACGGATTAGGATTGAAAGATGTTACAGACATCAGCAATTCTCCTTGTGAGCTATCGCAGAAGGAAAGTGTTATATCAGTTCACTTCCAGATGGTTTCGCGCCCGCAAAGCCGCGCGATTTGTTGGCTTCGCACATAACGAATAAGTTGAGGATTGGTGATGCGGGGCGCGTGCTTGAAATACCCGGTCAGAAAGCCATAAAACATTCCGACAGAACCCACAACATAAGGCCGCCGAAACAGATTATAGATGCAGCGCAAGACCATATAGAGAGGATGATATCCCGAGGCATACGCTCCCCGTCCGCATTTAACGCTCTCGCGCCATGTCGTGTCGCCGGTCCCGGTGTAGCGGTGATGAATTAGACGAAGGTCGGGAAAACTCCGCGTGCTCCACCCGAGCATATTCGCATGAAGCTCATCAATGGCATCCCACCCAGGCACCGCATGTAGTCCACCGATCTGCTCCCAGCAAGCTTTGCGATAGATCTTGGTAGCCCCTCTCACATGAAAGCGCGGATTCCCCTCGAGCCTTTGTCCTCCACCCAACATGTGGTATATCTCGCCACCACCAATACCCAGTTTCGGCTCTGCATCGAAATGCTCAAAACATTTTTCGAAATAGTCTGCGGAAAAAGATAGATCGCCGTCCAGTTTCACTAGAAAGTCCCAGTCTCGGCGAGACAGCTCGGCGTAGCCTTCATTAAAAGCATCGACGACTCCGGCACCCGACATTCGAAATCCACGATTAACCCGGTGCTGTGCCTTAATCCAAGGAACTGTGGAAGCATACTTATCGATAATGGAACCTGTCCGATCGGAAGACCCATCATCTACAAGAATCCACTCTGTGGGCAGAACGGTCTGCTCCAGAATGCTTTGTATCGTGCTTTCAATGTACTTTTCCTCATCGCGCACAGCCGTAATGATCGCATACTTATATCGCATATTAGGCCGCTCCATCCGCTAGCTTTGCAATGTGACCAACAACGCTACGGAGAGCGCCATGGTCGCTAATCTGCGCCAGCTTGCTCGTCACCCGGCGAACAAGTTGCAACTTCGTTCTCACATCCTCTTGCGACTCCAACATAATCAGCCGCCCGTTCTCCGCTAAATACTTGTCAACCGCTCCTGTCTTTCCGCGAAAGATGCTATATACCGGGACACCCAGGGCGGCAGACTCACGATTCATCGTACCCCCGCCACTGATTACTACGTCGGACAGCCATATGAGACCCAGTCCATCAACCGCATGTTCCGGAACAATGACCTTCCCTTCGCCGAATAACTCGGGCCACTGACTACGTAGCTCATTTTCCTGCGTGGGCGTGCGTGGTAGCAGCACCACCTTTGTATGCGGAGTGCTGGCAATGCGATTGAAGACGGCATCGAGGAGTTGATCGCTCTCGGGATTATGGTAGTGCGCCTCTGTGGCTGGAGGACGGAGCGTAATAACCAGATCCTTCTCGTCAATCTTTAGCCGAGTGCGAAGTCCTGGATCGGGCTTAAAAGTTGGAGCGTACACATCCTCCTTGATGCCTGGATAGCGGAGTAGCCGTCGGCGGTCGATCGCAATTGCTGCGTCTGGGATGACGTCCGGTGCCATCGCCCAGGAGTCCTGCATGAAGCCCTTCCAGCGCACATATTCGTAGTCAAAAATAGTGACAGTTGGAATACGTAACAGCGACGCAACTGCAAACATGGAGCGGGAGCCATGTGAAACAGCTAAATCCGGGCGTTCCCGAAGCACGTACGGCGTCAGTTGCGCCCCTCTCACAAGCAGTCCAGCCACTTTCGCCAGCATCCGCTTACCGTAGTGTCGACCAATCAGCTTGCAACGAACCTGTAACAGCTCCGCAAGTTCAGAGACCTGAAAGCAATCTCTTGCTGTAATGATGACCGAGAACCCCATCGCCTCTAACTGCTCCACGATTGGCTTGAAAAATGGAACATGAGGGGAATTCTCTAAGTCGATCCAAATCTTCTTGGGACGTCGCCCATTTCGTGTGGCCATACCCTGATTGGACACAATCTCGTTCATGACTGAGCTCCACTAAGAGAACCAACTGCAGACGATGCTTCTTTGATCGACGCGGCATCCGAAGTTGTCATCATCGCATTGGTCTGATTCCTACTCGCCGCAAGTATCGCGATAATCCGAGTTCCCGCCATACCATCCCACTTCTCTGGGGTCCTCTTCGCGTACTTGTGTGTCAACTGGTGTCGGATGGCGCCGCAAATTCCTTCGGCCTCAACTCCAGCAAGCACATTGGTTCCAGCCGTCAATGTTATGGGTCTTTCTGTATTCTCACGGACTGTGACGCAAGGGACTCCAAGGCATGTGCTCTCCTCTTGCACCCCTCCTGAATCCGTAACAATGACGCTGGCATGTTTCATCAAACACACAAAATCCAAGTATCCCTTGGGCCCGATCACCTTGATTTTTCTTACCTGTCCTTCACTCGCATCTTCCACTGGTCCTGATGACAGATCAAAGTAAGGTCCCAGGCAATGTTGCTCGATCATCTTCCTGGTTCTCGGATGAACCGGGAAAATAACGTCATGAGATGACACCAGTTCACGCAAGCCTCGCAGAATCTGCATGAACTTGACAGGATCATCGACGTTCGCTGGCCGATGCAGCGTGAGCAACGCATATGGCTTGACGTCTGCTCCACCGCCGTTGTGACTCGCACGCCGAAGCCCCAATTCATCCAGAACGACTGATGTGTCCGCACGGTTACCGACCGCCAGCAGTGTGTCGATCATGGTATTACCCACAAAGAAGACGCGTTCCGGCGGGATTCCCTCACGCGACAGGTTCACCACTCCACTCTCTTCGGTCACAAAGAGAAAGTCAGCGAGATGATCGGTAAGCACACGGTTACACTCTTCAGGCATCGCACGGTCAAAAGAACGCAGCCCAGCTTCCACGTGTGCAATAAGTGGTCGCGGCTCTAATGCGATCTTGGCTGTGACCAAGGCGCAGGCAATCGTCGAATTCACATCGCCAACGACCACCACGACATCGGGCCTGTGTTGAAGAAGTACCTCTTCGAACCGCCGCATAATTTCCGCAGTCTGCACGGCATGAGACCCCGACCCGGCCCCGAGAAATATATCGGGTGTTGGCAAATTCAGGTCAACAAAGAATGCGTCAGACAGAGCTGCGTCGTAGTGCTGTCCTGTGTGCACAAAAATGCGTTCGATTTGCACGTCATCGCCATGCACTTCGTTGTAGGCCGAGATGGCCCGCAAAAGAGGCGCCGCCTTCATGAAATTTGGCCGGGCTCCAACAACAATCACAATTTTCATTGAGTGTCACTCACCTGATCACAAACGACATACTCATAGGGAATCTCTACTTCACGGGTAGCGCCAAACAACTTAGCTCTTACGAATCCATTGAGAGAAATCCGAATTCCACAAGTGCCTTGCGAAGTCGAAGTGGAAGCACATCGCTAGTTACAGAAGCTAGGAGCGAACGCCAGGAATACCAACAGGAAAGGATCACGGCTAGGATTCCAACGACTGTCGCGTACGAAAGCGGGATCGTGGAAAACACACAGAAAACGATGACGATGAAGGTTAAGAAGAAGCAGCCGGTTCTCACGCTATCTGAAGACCATCGGAAACCACTTATCCGACGCACGATCGGGTACATGATGAGGCCATGTGCGAGGCATGACCCAAAAAACGCCATACCTGCACCGGTTGCGCCAAAGCGGTAGATACAAAACCGGGCTAGCCCAAGACTGACCGCACTCCAGGCCACTTCGCTAAAGAGATAAAGGTTTCGCCGACCCTTCGCTACGATGATGAAACTCATCGGCCAGGTAATCACCTGGAGAATTGTCCCTAGACAGATCCATCGCAGGATCTCGACCGCAGCGATGAACTTCACAGTATAGAAGAGCGGAAGAATGAAGGGCGCGAAAGTGACAGTAGCAATCACTCCAGGTCCACCAAGCAAAAGGCCCGCTCGCGCTTGTTCGTTTACCATTCGATTGCAGGCGGCATCGTCATGACCTTGAACACAGGCCGTAAGACGCGGATAAAAGTCGGCACCCATTGCCTGCAGAATGAAGGCCACATACAGGCAGCCAAGAGTCCATGCAGCTTGATACAACCCAGCTGCCTCAAAGCCGACCCTGCGCAGTACGGTAATCCTCACAATATAAGCAATCCCCATATTCATTAGTCCGCTGGACATAAAAGCGAAGCCCAGTGTTAGCAGAGGAGCAACCTCTTGGCTTAACTCGAATATAGAGATGGACGGCGTATTGCTGTGTAATTTGCGGCTATACCACCATGAGGTCAGAAACATCATGGCTGCAACAGCGATGAGAGATGGAACTATTCCTCTTTCCCGGAAAACATATACTAGCGGGATAGTGGCCAACATCCCAAAGAATGCCCCCAGCACTCCCATCTTTGCCAGATCAGCAACTCGACGCATTCCTTGTATCAACGCACCCTGACCAGCCGACACCAGGCGAAACACAACCGCAACCGACAGCAGGCATATGGCAGATGTGTGCTGGCTATTTCCGAAAGTCAGTATGGATACTTGCTTGGAGAGGGCTATGAGTAACAGAGCTCCTAACACTCCAAGCAGAAGTGAGGTACGGCGCAGGACTGCCGCTGTTCTGCCAATTCGATCGGCATCTCCCGAGCCGGCAGCCTCAGCAATCTGGCGAACTCCACTACTGTTGACCCCCAAGCCAGCGATGCTTTGTGTAAGCTCAGAAACTGAGGTATATAGTCCCGCCAATCCGAAGCCGCCTGGTCCGAGAAACACAGCCATTGCCTTGACCCGGATAATACCAATGGCGATATTCAGAACTGAGGCGCCCCCAATCAGTGCTGACGATCTCACAATTTGGTTATAGCTATGCCCTTCCGAAGTTTCCGGATTGCTTTGAGGGAACTCTTGCGGAGTTACTGATAACTCATTTTCGCTAGGGAGTGATGCCATGCTGGCGGAGGTCCGTCCAATTGCTTAAGAGTCGAGTGGGCGCTGCGAAATATGAGATGTTGTGGTGGTCTTATCTACCGCATCGGGCACAGACAGTGTATTCGGTGCTTCATATCATCGAGTAGCCCGCGAGCAGACGAACCCACACTCGCGCCTCCATTCCACCTAAACTGCCATTTTCTGCGCCGTCTTCTTCAAGGAACGCGAGGACTCCATGACTGCGGACGAAACATACTCAATCTGTTCATCGGTAATGCCCGGATGCATCGGCAAAGAAAGTATTCGCTGAGATAGCTGCTCTGAAACCGGGAAGCTGCCAATCTTTAGACCCAATTGCTTATATGCCACTTGCAGGTGCAGCGGAATTGGATAGTGGAGCCCAGTTTCGATCCCAGCGGTCGCTAATAGGGTTCGTAGTTCATCACGCATATTCGCCTGAATCACATATAGATGATAGACGTGGCCAGCGTACGGCATTTGACGCGGCAGAATAACCTCTGCACCTGAGAGGAGTTCCTGATACTTATGAGCCGCGTGCACTCGCTTTTTATTCCACTTATCAAGGTGCTTGAGTTTGACTGCTAGAAACCCACCCTGCAGTCCTTCCATGCGGAAGTTGAATCCCGGGACCTGGTGCTCATATTTTCTTACAGAACCGTGGTCTCGCAACATCCTGATTTGCGCCGCAATCGCGGGATCAGTAGTAACAACGGCCCCGCCTTCGCCTAGGCCACCAAGGTTCTTACCTGGATAGAAGCTGAAGCAACCAGCGATGCCCAGCGTTCCAGCCTTTTTCCCATTGTATGTGCCGCCATGCGCCTGGCACGCGTCTTCGATGAGCACAAGCCCATGACGGTTGGCAATCGCAAGCAACGGATCAATATCTGCCGTCTGTCCAAAAAGATGCACGGGTAGCAACGCTTTTGTCCGCGGCGTGATCGCGCTCTCGACGGCCGCAGGATCCATGTTGTACGAGAACGGATCAACATCAACGAAGACCGGAATCGCACCCACAGCACTGATCGCTTCCGCAGTCGCGATAAACGTATTGGCCACCGTGATTACTTCATCTCCCGGACCGATTCCAAGCGCCAGCAACGTAAGGTGTAGTGCCGCAGTACCCGAATTCACCGCGACGCAATAAGGAGCCTTTAGGTAGGTGGCGAAGTCCTCCTCGAACCGCTCGACCTCCGGTCCAAGAACGAACGATGACCGTTCGAGAACACGCGTGAATACCTCGTGCAGTTCTTCAGTTATCTCCTCGTGCTGCCCGGCCAGATCAACAAAAGGTACCTTCATGCCGCAACCGCCTTTCGTATATTTCGCGCGGGATTGCCGGCCACAATCGTGTTGGCAGGCACGTCGCGCGTCACGACGCTTCCTGCGCCAACAATTGCGTTCTCGCCAATCGTGACGCCGCACAAAATTGTTGAGCCGCTACCGATCGATGCGCCTTTCTTTACCACAGTGGGCACAACCTTCCAGTCTGCCTCGGACTGCGGTTGCCCATTTTCGGTCGTCGCTTTGGGGTATTTGTCGTTGATAAAGGTAACGCTGTGTCCGATGAACACGTCGTCCTCGATCGTCACGCCTTCACAGATAAATGAGTGACTTGAAACCTTCACATTCCTGCCGATGCAGGCGTTCTTCTGAATCTCAACGAAGGTTCCTATCCGGCTGTTATCCCCCACCTTGCAGCCGTATAGATTCACAAAAGCGTATATCTTTACATCCACTCCCAATTGAACATCGGATCCGATTCGAGCGAAGTCACTCATGCCCCCTCCTGCAAGTTACGCAGCCGATTCAGCCGCCGACTTAGCTGCCACGAAGATTTGTTTTGACAAGAAGGTTTTCGGCAGTCTAACAGTACGTCCATCCTGATCCATGGACTGCTGAGCAGCTTCCAGTAATTGGACCACCTTGAGACCTGCATATCCGTCACTCAACGCCCGGTGCCCACCTAACGCTGACGCCACAAACTCTCTTGACATGAGTCGGAGCGCCTCAGTCGTATCGAGATTGGGCGCGAGCATGTCACCGTTTCTGTAGCCCGTCAGCATTCGTTCGCGGCTCTCCGGGTCATGATTAACGGTGATGCCCTTGTCGTACACTTTCACCTTCTCACTCGGTTCCATATCGTCATAGACGACCATCTTCTTACTTCCCCCAACTAAACTGCGCCGCACCTTTACAGGAGATAACCAGCTCAGGTGGAAGTGCGCGATCAAGTTCCCCGCAAACCGTATGGTTACGTACGCAATGTTCTCAAATGGCGTGTTGAGGTGCTTGGCTCCAACAGCAGAGACTGACAATGCCTCTCGGTCGCAAAGGTAAGTTATGATGGAGAGGTCATGCGGCCCCAAATCCCACAATACATTGGTGTCCTGCTGCAGAAGACCCAGGCTGATTCGAACGGAATCGAAATAGAGCAGTTCGCCCAATTCCCCCGAGTCAACCAGAGACTTAATTTTTCGTACTGCGCCGGTGTAGATAAACGTGTGGTCAACCATTAACGTCTTTCCGGCGTTTTCCGCTATCTCAATCAACTCGAGAACTTCATCGGAGCTACGAGCTAAAGGTTTTTCTACGAGCACGTGCTTGCCACTCTCAAGCGCCTGTTTCGCCATCGGATAGTGCGAAGACACAGGCGTCGCCAACACGACCGCCCCGATCTCTGGATCGTCGATGACACTCTGATAACTCTGAGTGATATCGATCTTCGGATATCGGCTTTTTGCTCGCGCCAAGGCACGAGCATCAAAGTCGCAAACTGTCGCGACTTCCGCATCCTCTAACTCGCAGAAATTTCGTAGCAGATTCTGCCCCCAATACCCGCAACCTACGACGGCAATGCGCAGCTTAGACATGGTGATCTTTCATACTCGTGGTTTATTTGATTCCGGATAGCCCGATCGGTCGTGTAACCCTTGTGACACTCAACGGCTAGTGAGCACCTTCGCCAGAAAACACTGCGGCGGGAGTGCGTAACAGAATTTTCAAATCAAGCCAAATGGACCAGCTTCGCGCATAACGAAGATCCAGGCGAACCATTTCGTCGAACGTTGTCCTGCAACGCCCACTTACTTGCCATAGTCCTGTAATACCCGGCTTCACCTGCATGACTCGCTGACGATGCCATGGCGCGTAACGTTCGAACTCATACGGCACCGGGGGGCGCGGACCGACGAGGGACATGTCACCCATCAGCACATTAAACAACTGGGGAAGCTCGTCCAGACTGGACTTTCGAAGAATGCGTCCGACACTGGTGATTCGTGGATCACCAACGAGCTTGAACACCTTCTTATTCGTTCCGTCCATTGCTGCCACACCTCGGCCAGCAATCAACCCGGTAACATACTCGCGATGGATCGTTGGGTCATTCTTGTCATACATCGACCTGAATTTGAGGAAGGAAAAAACCTTGCCACCTCTCCCAACCCGTGTTTGCCGGAAAACAATGGGCCCCTTGGAATTGAGTTTGATCATGATGCCGATAATTACGAATAGTGGCAGCAGCACCGGCATAATCATGAGGCTACCTGCAATGTCGATGGCCCTCTTGAGGTACTGTGCTCCGCCACTTCCCGGATGAGCTTGATTCATGGATTGAAGTGGCGCGGAGTCACTCGTCAGTTCGCCAATATCGTCGGGATAGAAATGATAAGAGATTGTCAATCTCGGCAAGGTATCTGACGCGGAGAGCGCGAGTACATCCCGGAGCTTCTTGTCGACGGCGCTCTTGGCCTTGGTCTTAGGCTCACCGTGACACTGCGTTAATACAACGCCTAGCACGTCGTTGCTCTGGTACCAGCCCACCACGTCCGTATCCCGCAGAACAGGGCGAATCGTCGGCACAACCACTTTGATCATGTCGTTTCGTAGATTACTCGCATGATCTGCCGGAGAGAGACGGAACAGGGCCAGCAAGAAAGCGTTTCCTGAGCGCTCTGTCCTCTTTCGTTCCAGGTTGAGCGCTGCCATAAAATCATCTTCTGACAGGACTCCATTTGCTTCCTGAGTCGATATCCGCGAAGTAAAACGTTGGGCCGTACCTGACATAGACTCTGAGCCTCGCTACGCATGCAAGCAAGTTGCTGCGTACATGCGGTAACCAAATGTGAGTACTGAACGCGTTGCGGCAGCCGAGTGATTCGAATCCTGCAATTTCGAAACTACACTCGGGGGAAAACTTTGGAGCGCAGGCTTATGGCATCCTGCCATAGACTGCCATCCCTGTAGCCGTTTGTACAATCGCATCGAGGGTCTTGCGACCAGCTGATTTCGCAGCACTATTTGGGACAAACACGATGTCGTTAGGTTGCAAATTAATGTCTGGTTCCTTTGCAGCAAGAATCTTCTTCAGCGAGATGGATACCTCTTCCGGTTGGCTTCCCTGTCCCGCATTTCGGATCAGCTTGGCGCGATCAAGAGCTGCGGTGGGATTGGCTCCCTGCGCCATCGCCACTGCCTGCAGTACTGTCATGTGCGCATTCTCCATGATGAAACCGCCCGGTAGGCGAACGTCTCCGGTCACATACACAACTCCAGCTCTCGACACCATCACGGTGTCCCCAGGGTACACGGGAATATTGGCCTGATCGTTATGTTTGCCATCGTTAGACAATGTAACGAGAATCCTGTTTTGCGGATCATTCCGGTGTGTAAGCGAAACGACGTTACCTGCTCGCGCAGTGGTACCTCCTGCTGCCGACAATGCGTCATATAAGGTGCGCGCTCCCGGCAGAGGATAGATTCCCGGCTTTTGCACCTCGCCCAATACCGATATTCCTTGAGTGCCAAACTCCTTCTCGAGCACCGACACCTTGGGATCCTTGAAGAATCCGCCTTCACTGAACTTGCTTGCGATGAGAGTTTCGGCCTGTGCGGTTGTCAGGCCGCCAACTTTTACCATCCCAGCAAGCGGCAGAGTGATCTCGCCAGTCGAACTCACCCGGGCTTGCTTAACGTATTCAGGCGCACCGTACACACTTACTTCCAGCAAATCGCCGGAGCCAACTATCATCTCAGCGCTTTGAACCGGACTCGTGGCACTGACTCGCGTGGAGTAGTCCACATTGTTCACGCTCATATCCACGCTTCGAACCCTGGAAGCGTCCTGTCCAGGAGCGGTCGCGGTACCGACTGCACCAATTCGGCCTGGTGCAATGGGATCGTGCAGCGTGCTTGTTTGGGCTACTGCAAATCCTCCCAGTAGCACCAGCATGGCACTGACTTGGAAGGCTCGCTTGGCCGCTCTCGGGAGTGAGTTCATGATCATTTACATTTCCTTGGATTCAGGCATTGCCGGACCTACCCAGAGCAACACTTCCTCTGGGTCCAATAGGGTTATTTGGCCGCACTATACAGCTTGGCCGTACCCGTACTTGTAATAGCTGTAATCAACATGCGGATTTTCCGTCGCGTTGAGAACATAATCGAGGATGGGAGCTGAGCGAACGCCCTGCAGCAGTTCCATCGCGCGTCTCATGTTTTCGCGGGTTGTCACGCCAGAGCGTCCAACCATGATGATGCCATCCACCAGCGCGGAAAGTGACCTTGCATCGGCGACCGGAAGAATGGGTGGCGAGTCGATCACAATGAACTCAAATCTCTGTCGCAATTGCGCTACTAAATCGTTCATTGCGCTGGAGGCTATAAGCTTTCCGGGCTCGCAGGATAACGTGCCCACGGGCAGCAGAGTGAGTCCAGGTACACGTACACCCGGCACGAACGCCTCGTCCAACTCCACCTCGCCGGAAAGTACATTCGCGAGCCCGCGTTCGGCCACTACCCCCAGTCGCAGCGCGGCGCCGCCTTTGCGCAGATCCGCATCCACAATGCAGGTCGAGCCATGCTGCGCCAGCGCCATCGCCAAATTAACAGAGAGCATGGTCTTGCCCTCACCAGAAAGTGGCGATGCAATCATCAGCACACGCGCCGCACCTCCGTCGAATCGTGACGACAGGCGCACCGCCGTATAGATACCGCGAATAGCCTCTGATTCGGGAGAGTTCGGCCTGTCAAGAAGGAAAATTGGGGAGTCCGCTAGTTGTCTCTGTACCAGGGGTAACATCTTCATGCCTGTCAGGCCGTAACGTGGTCCTCCCTGCCCAATCACCGGCATGATCGAAACCGACTTCGCTCCCAGGCAGCGCCTGATGTCTTCTGGCGTGCGAATTCGCGTATCCGTCGCTTCGAGCAGGAACGCCAGAACCAACCCGCCAATCAGACCCGCCAGAATCCCAAAAGCAATGTTCTGCGTGCGGCGCGGTCTAGTTGGCTTGCTTAATACTCGCGCCTGATCCACTATCCGAATATTGCTCGACTTAGTCTCGGCTGCAATAGCCGCTTCCTTGATCTTCTGATAGAGAGCAGCGTATAGCTGCGTATTCGCATCGGCCTCTTTCTTGAGAGCGTTGTACTGTCCCAGCACGGCCATTTGTTTGTTAGCGCCATCCATTTGCGACTGCATCAAATGTTCGCGCGCTGACGCCGCCGAATAGCTTGTCTTCAAATCATTGAGAATCGCCGAGCGTTGAGAGTTCAACTGCAACTGAAGTTCATCGACTTGATTCTGCAGCTTCTTCGCGTTCGGGTGATTCTCCCCATACACTGCCAGCGTCTGCGCAAGTTCCGCTCTCGTCTCCGCGAGCTTCGTCGTCAGTTGCTGCACCACTGGGTTGCTGCTGATCTGTGGAAGTGAACTTGTCTGGACGGCGTTCATCTTGTCCAGGTATGCCTGCAGTTGAATGCGATCGGCCTGCGCCTGCATCAGTTGCCGGCTAAGCTCCATCATTCGTTCGGAAAACGTGTTCTGGTTATCTCCAAGGGCACCGATTCCAGCGGAGTTTTGAAGGTTTGCCAGTGCACGGTTGGAATCGTCCATGCGCTGCCGGATATCATCCAGTTGCCGCTGCAGCCACTTCGAAGACTGCATGATCGCGTCGTTCCGAGTCTTGAAATCGCGCTCAATGAATAGCGTAACTAATGTGTTGGTGGCCGTTGCGGCCAACACGGGATCATTAGTCGCAACACTCACCGTTATCAGGCGGCTCGCGGTATCGCGCACAACTTTTCTGGAAGATCTGAAGTTGAGTAGGGCTTTGTCTTCTGCAGGCGTCAACTGCACCGCAGTATCGCCTGACTGCACCGTTGCTGGGCCAGCAGGCTTGATCTTCCCCGTAAATGCAGGGTTCTGATCCAGGTGGAGGGCGCGAATAACCTCCAACGCCAATCCATCACTCTGCAGATTCAGTGCCTGGGTTTCCACGTAACCAACCGAGGCGCTACTATCACCACGATCCTGGAGCGAAAATACTTCGGAGCCCGGCGGGTCGACTTGTAAGCGTGCTTCGGGCTCGTACACCGGTTTCATTAGAAGCGTGACAACTGCCACACATGCGGCGACAACGAAGGCAAAGGACAAAGACCAGCGCCAGCGTTTCTTGATAATCTCGATCGCGCGCATCCATTCCGAACCCTCGGCCTCGAGCTCAGTCCTTCGTGGCTGCTTCGGCCGTTCAGGTCGGTGCGGGGTGGAAGGAACAATCGTTGGCGGCATCGGATCTGAAGCTCGTTGCCAGAGTTCAAAATTCCTGCTCATTGCGTCTCCGTAGTAGTCAAATCAGTGTCATCAGGGCGCCATGAAAGGCGATCAGCAGTAGACAACTTTCTCCGACTTGTGTTGCCGGGTAGCGTTTCTGGAGTCAACAACCAACTGCGACTCTTCAACGATCCGGCCATAGTCGTACTGAGTGTGGTCCGTGAGAATAAGGACGCAGTCATACTGCCCAAGGTCCTCCAACGGTGCGCACTTCATTTGCAAGTCATACTTGCGGCCCTTCCCCACCGTGGCAAAGTAAGGGTCGTTGTAAGATACCGCGGCACCGCTTTTTCGTAGTAACTCGATGATGGTAAGGGCGGGCGACTCTCGCAAATCGTCAATGTCTTTCTTGTACGCCACTCCCAACACCAACACAGACGAACCGTTCAAAGCCTTCTTGCGATCGTTGAGGGCAGACGCAACCGCCGACACAACGTGGTATGGCATATCGGTGTTGATCTGCCCTGCCAGCTCGATAAACCGCGTCTGGAAATCAAACTCCTTGGCCTTCCATGACAAGTAGAAGGGGTCTACCGGAATGCAATGGCCGCCAAGTCCCGGGCCCGGATAGAACGCTTGAAATCCAAATGGTTTGGTTTTAGCTGCCTCGATGACTTCCCAGATATCGATGCCCATGCGGAGGCTCAGGAGTTTCAGTTCGTTTACCAGCGCAATGTTCACGCAACGGTAGATATTCTCCAGCAGCTTCGTCATTTCCGCAGCCGCTGGCGAGGACACCCTCACCGTGCGATGGAAAATAGTTCCATACAATGCCGTTGCCAAATCCGCTGCACGCTCGTCCAGTCCACCAACAACCTTCGGGACATCGCGTCGTGCCACCGTAGTGTTTCCCGGGTCTTCGCGCTCAGGGGAGTATGCGACGTAGAACACATCCGTATCGCTGCTTCCGGCGCGAGCGGCTTTCAATCCTTTGCCGTTGGCCTTTTCCAGTATGGGCACCAGCACATCCTCGGTTGTTCCCGGATAGGTCGTGCTCTCCAGCACAATCAACTGCCCCGCGCGCAGGTGGGGCGCAATCGATTGGGCGGTCTCTGTGATGAAACTCAGATCGGGTCCGCGAGATTCGTCCAGCGGAGTGGGCACGCAGATCAGGACAGTGTCCATCTCTCCGATCTGCGCATAATCGGCGGTGGCTGAAAAGCCGTGCGACTGTGCGTCCACAATCTCCGCAGGGGCTATGCGATCAATATAGGAACTGCCGGACTGCAGTTTATGAACCTTATTCCGGTCAATATCGAAACCCGTCACTGTAAACTTTTCTGAACTGAACAGCAGACCAAGCGGAAGGCCAACGTAGCCCATTCCGATAACGCCTATACGCGCCTGACGCGCCTGTATTCTCAGAGCCAGACTGTCAAGAACACTTGCTGTTGCCATCTGATCCTTCCCCCGATCTCTCAATAAGTAGTCTTTGGGCCCGTAATCTAGTTGTTGTCATCGTCAACGCGAAAGGTCAATACGGTCTTGGCTTCCGCGGATGTGGGCGCGCCGTTCAGTAGCGCAGGCCGGTAGCGCCACTGTTGGGCTGCTTCCGTTGCTGCTCTGGCCAGAACAGAATTTCCGCTGAGTATCTTGATGCCCTGCACGGATCCGTCGCTGGCGACATTCAACTTCAAGACCACGTCGCCTTCGATATGCATCCTCTTTGCCGTTATCGGGTATGCGGGACGCACAAACTTTTCCAACACCGCCGCTCGATACACGGATGAACCACCAGACCGGGCACCGGACGTTGCTCCGTATCCCTCACCTGCAGTTGCCGCGCTGGGAACTGGTCCCACGCTGATCACGGAACCTTGCGTCCCACGTTTGGCTGGCAATATCTTCCGCTCAGGCTTTACCGTTAACGTCTGCGCTACCTCAGGTTCGGCAGGAGGCTGGGTCTGCACAAGTGGCGCGGGGCTACTGGCTGCAACCGAGGGCTGTTGATGCAGCGAGGTATTCAGACCGAAAAGCACCAGCGAGATTGCTACTGCTCCAAAGAGTGCGCTAATGATCGCTGCACGCTTCTTGAATCGAATCTTGAATGGCTCTCGCTTCGGTGACTTCGCTACTGTCTTCTCCAGTTTCTGCGCGGGCAGTTTTATTTCCGCCTTTTGCACAGGAGCTTCAGAAGACGGCGCCTCCGGCCGGAACATGCCTGCTGCCGGATCAATCGGCGTGTGCGTCTGCCACTCGTCGAATATCCTGACGACCTTCGACTCTTCCAATCCTTCTGGTTCTTCCAGAGCCTTGGAACTCTTCGGTATGGTCGGAGTGCTCAACTTCCTAGGCACCACTGGTGTGCTGAATGCTCTCAGCACCGCCGAGGCACTGTCTACTTTCGGCTCTGGCAAACTCACCGTTTTCGGTGCCACCGGCGAAATGACTGCTTTAGGCACCACCGGTGTGTCCGCCCTTGGCACAACAGGTGCAGTGTCCGGACTTGCCGCGATAGGTGCCGTAGCTAACTTTTTTACTACTGGAGCACTGAATACATCAGGCACCACAACGGCATCCGGGACCGGAGTTTTCAAAGTATCGATTGTTGTGGGAGTGCCGGGAGCCCTGGCCTGAATTCCTTCGAGTTGAGATGACTCAGCTTGCTGGAGCTCCGCCAACGCGCCCGTGCGCGGATCATGCCCGAGGTCCAGGTCCGCCAGAACCTCCTCGATAACCTCAACTCCAATTTGCCTCTGGCGAAGAGCAAATCCCAAATACACTGCGTTCAGGCAAATTCTGTTGATTTCGCGCGGCACTCCATCACTAGCTACAATGATTTTCCTCAGCGCATCCTTGGAGAACAAGGCCGGTCCACCGTACCCAGCAACATGCAGTCGATATGTGATGCATTCTTCCGTTTGCGAAGGCGAGAACCGCGCCAGGCGGTTAATGATCGCAATGCGCTGAAGCAGTTGCGTATGGGTTGTCCGTCGCAGTTTCTCGCCAAGCTGCGGCTGCCCAGCGAGAATGATGTGAAGCAGCTTGTGATCTGCTGCTTCAAAATTCGATAGCAGGCGAAGCGCCTCCATAGCGGAATCTTCAAGATGCTGGGCCTCGTCGATAACAATCACCACCGGCTTTGTCCGCTGGCGGTCGGCCACGAACGCGGTGAATAACTGATGTTGTCGAATCGGGTCGTGCTCGGAGTCCCCGCCCGGAACCTGCAGCTCCATGAGGATATGACGAAGCAACTCCTGGCCGCTGCATTGCGTGTTAAATACAAATGCGGTGCTCGCGCGCTCTCTAAACCGCATGAGCACATCGAACAAGAGCGTTGTCTTGCCGGTCCCGGGTTCCGCAATCAATGCTGCGAACCCAACCTGGTTCTCAATTCCGAAAATCAGCGACGCCAATGCTTCCCGATGTTGGACACTCGGGTACAAATAACGAGGGTTGGGCGACACCCCGAAAGGGTGTTCCCGAAGACCATAAAATTGAAGCATTTGTGACACGGCTAAGACACCACGGTAGTATCCTGTTAAGCAGTTTGGCTCAACGCTTTAGGGGAGCAAAGCTCAAGGTCGCTCGCTTGCAGCTCAACCGCAAACGACCGCATGATGCTGTCGATCGAAACAACCATCCTCAACTGCCGCGTCTGCCGCAAGACGACCCCCTCCAGTCCCTGCAGCGGTCCCACCTTGATTCGAACCTTCTTGCCCGCCATAAGTGTGGGATGCGGTTCTGATCTTCGAGTCTCAAGGACGACGCGAAGAGTCTCGATTTCTCCCTCCGGCAAAGGTATTAAACTGCCGTGGGAGCTCACGATGTTCAGCACTCCCGGCACTTCGAGCACCTTCATGCGCTGTTCGGCGAGCATATGCACAAACAGATAGCTGGTAAACAACGGCATTTGCACAATGGCCCGTCGGCCGTTCCACATTCTCTCGCTCGCGTACATCGGAAGAAAGCTCTCCACCCCTCGAACGTCGAGATGTTTGAAGACGGTTTTCTCGTGGCGCGGAGCCGTATAGACTGCGTACCACCGGGGCGTACGTTGCATGATTGATTCGCTTGTAAACATTTCCTCCCCCGAACGCAGCTCCGCCATCTCAACGACAGTCGTTAATGCCTATATCGTTGTAACTAAACAACTTTCAGATCGCCATCTGGAATCCTGCCCGCATTCCACGAATACGATTTATAGCCGCAGATACGATCCAGCATTCCTTCTTTTCTCAGATGCAGAGATTCACTTCAGAGTTGACCGTCCGCTGTTTTCATTTCTCAAACCTGAGCTATGGAAGGTGCGTCCGGCAAGGCAGTCGGGGCGCCTTCCCCGGCCGCGAACATGACAGTCACACCGCCCTGAAAGCACTCTTGTGGTCCATCCAATGTGTGCCACGCTCTGCACCCTTCAACTCCATCTCAGCTCATGAGCTTGCGGCGAAGCACATGGCGAGCACTCATCTCTAGTTGCGCCTAGTCATCAGAAGAGTTGCTTCTGAAGTGAAAAATGACAACTAGACCCTAGTTATCTTCTGGGAACAAACTGCTTTTCATCAAACATTTACGAACTCAGACATCCTGATCCGAATGATTCAGAGTCAGATATTCTTTAGGGAGAACTTAAAGCCAATTTGTTCAACTCTTGGAAGCGGCTAGTCTTATGAATTGCGCCACCGGAGAAATTCACGTTTGGCGGATAGAGCTGGCTTGTCCCCCGAGGATATTTGATTCTCTGCGCGCGACCCTGTCGGTGCAGGAACGGCGGAGGGCTGCCCGCTTCCAATCGGCAAAACTAAGGGAGCAATGGACGATTGCGCATGGGGCTCTTCGCTCCATCCTCGCGGCTTATACTCCATGTGAGGCGGCCACTCTGGCATTCACAAACGGGCCAAATGGCAAGCCTGCTCTTACGAACCCAACAAAGGATGTGATCTTCAATCTGTGTCACACGGACGAATTGGCCATGGTGGCGATTTCAGCCACCGGGCGCATCGGCATAGACGCGGAGCCTGTCTGCTCTGACACTGAGGTCGACACTCTGGCGCGGCAGTACTTCACTCCTGGCGAGACCGCGAAGCTCTTGACGCTTCCCTTCGCCGCGCGTCGCGCCGCATTCTTCGACTGTTGGACACGCAAGGAAGCATTCATCAAGGCTCTCGGGGCTGGGTTGTCGATGCCACTGAATCGCTTTGAAGTGACCGTGCTCCGCAACGAGCCAATTCGACTTCTCTGGGCGGACGGCGAGAATCCCAGCAACTGGACGTTCCTCGATATCGGCGAACCGGGAACGGCCGCCGCCCTTGTCGCCGAAGGCACCGTCTCCGCTGTCCGGAGATACGACTTTGTCCCAAAATCAGACGCGTGTTCATCACATCCGAAAGAGCTTCCGCATCTCGATCCCTAGGTCTTTCCCGAATACAACCGCTGCACCCTGAGCTGAATCTACTCTCTTATCTGGGTTAAGCGGAGAGCCACCCAGCAGTCAGCATATCCAAGCCCTCTCCTTCCCTACTTGGGGGCTATATGAACATTTTGGGCATCAGCGGTTTAGAAACAGCCGCACCTTTCAAGCGCGAGCATTGGAGGGGGTTGGATCCGAGGGAGTACCGCATCGCGCAGGGATTTGATTCGGCTGCGGTGCTCGTTGCGAATGGCCAGGTTGTCGCTGCCGCAGCACAGGAACGCTTCAACCGCAGGAAACACTCTGGTGATTTTCCAGTCGACGCAATTCATTTTTGCCTGCAAGAGGCAGGTCTCGCCATCGAAGATATTGACGAGATCGCACACGGATTCGATTACTCTCCTTTCCGCGAGATTTATTCCCTCGATCCCGACTCCTCAGAACTCTACGAAACGGTATTCTCCAAAGAAGCTCTGGTCCGCCTCGTGCATCGCAGCTTCCCAGCTATCTGTGCTTGCAAGATTCAGCCGGTGGGTCATCACCTGGCCCACGCTGCCAGCGCTGCTTTTACCTCCGGCTGGAGCGAGTGCCTGGTGGTTGTAAATGATGCCATGGGAGAAGTACAAAGCCTGACTGTCTTCCAATTCCGCGACGGGGCGTTCAAGAAGCTGAAGGAAATTTCCGCCAGCGATTCGATTGGCATTCTCTATTCGCTGGTTACATTACACCTCGGCTTCGATTTCAACTCTGACGAATACAAGATCATGGGATTGGCGCCATATGGCGATCCAGCGCGCTTCCGTTCCTTCTTCGAGAGCGCTGTCGAACTACGACCTGACGGATCAATACGCATTCCAATACTCCGGCTCAACCGTTCTCGGGAGGAGCGGGAGAATTATCTCGCAACCCGTAGATACCTTGATGAGAACCTTGTGGCACGTCGAGACCCTGACGCGGAAATAACTCAAGCGCACAAAGATGCAGCCGCGGCGCTTCAGGAGTGCTTGGATCGCACAGTGCTGCATATCTGTAAGAACTTCGGGAAGCAGACTGGAATGCGCCGCATTGCTCTAGCCGGTGGAGTTGCGCTCAATTGCACGTCAAATGGCAAACTCATCGACTCCGGGGCATTCGATGAAGTCTACATTCAGCCTGCGTCCGGGGACGACGGCACTGCGCTGGGTGCAGCACTGTATCGCGCGTCGATCCATGAGAAAGTTGCCAACCTCCGCATGCCGGTCCCTCTGTTGGGACCCACCTACTCGACCCCCTGCATAGAAAGAGCAATTGAGAAATACGCGAGCCGCGTGACAACTAGAACTTTCGAGTCTCTCGATCAGACCTGCAACGAGGCCGCCAAATTAATTGCTGAAGGAAGGGTGATCGCCTGGTATCGCGGTCGCATGGAATACGGTCCACGTGCGCTCGGCAATCGCAGCATTCTCGCAGACCCCGGCCACCCGGCTATGCGAGACCGTATTAACGCGATGGTCAAGATGCGTGAAGCGTTTCGGCCATTCGCGCCGGCTTGCACAGAGGAGCAGGCGCCCCACTGGTTCAACGTCGCTCCAGGAACGCAGATGCCATACATGATCACGGTAGTGGACGTACGCCCGGAGCATCGGGCCGGGCTGCCTGCGATCACACACGTCAACGGTTCGGCGCGTCTGCAGACAGTCTCGGCAACGGACAATCCTGACTTTCATCGTTTGCTCAAGAGCGTCGGCCAAACCACGGGCAGAGAGATGGTCCTCAACACCAGCTTCAACGTGAAAGGACAGCCCATCGTGAACACGCCGGAGGAAGCCATCGAGACATTCCTCGGCACCGGCATTGAGTTCTTGTTCTTGGAGGATCATCTTGTTACCCGCAGACATAGCTGACGATCACAATAAGACCGATGCGGCCTACCCGCGCGAAAGCACAATCGCAAACCTGTTTGAGCAGCAGGCCGCACGAACTCCTGATGCGGTCTCGGTGATTTTTGCCGGGCGCGCTCTGACCTATCGCGAACTGGATCAGCGTTCCAATCAACTGGCGCGCCATCTTCAACAACTAGGCGTATCGCCCGAAACACTTGTAGGAATTGCTGTCGAACGCTCGATTGAAATGGTGGTAGGACTGCTGGCGATTCTGAAAGCTGGAGGAGCGTATGTTCCGATGGACCCCAGCTACCCGGCGCTAAGAATCGCACTCATGATCGAGGATTCGAACGCTCAAGTCATTCTCACGACCGAACGCACGAAGCCTTGTTTGGGGAATCCATCCTGCCACGTCGTTTCAATCGATGGTGACGCTCCAGCAATAGCCCGGATGGAAACAAACTCAGTTACCTCGGCGGCAACTGGGCAAAACCTCGCATATGTAATGTACACATCGGGTTCCACCGGGAAGCCCAAGGGTGTAATGGTCGAGCACCATAACGTGGTGAATTTTTTTGCCGGAATGGATCGCTCGATTGGCTCCCAGCCTGGAGTATGGCTGGCCGTGACCAGTATCTCCTTTGACATCTCCGTGCTAGAACTCTTCTGGACCCTGACGCGTGGCTTTCAAGTCATCATCCATGGCGATGAAGGCACGCAGACAATACCTGATGAAATCAGAACGTATGATGTCTCGCACTTGCAGTCAACGCCTTCGCTGGCGCGCATGATAGCCGTCACGCCGGATGGCCTCGCAGCTCTAGGTCACCTGAAGAAACTCTTCCTCGGCGGCGAAGCCCTTCCCCTGTCCCTGATTCGCCAGTTGCGCCTGGTATTTCAAGGCGAAATGTACAACATGTATGGACCGACCGAAACTACTATCTGGTCCACCACCTGTCCAATTACTGGCGACGTCGACACAGTCTCAATTGGCAGGCCCATCGCGAATACCCAGGTCTACGTGTTGGACTCCGACCTTCAACCCGTTTCTCCAGGAGGCTCCGGCGATCTCTACATTTCCGGCGACGGCGTTGCGCGCGGATATTGGCAGCGTCCGGAGTTGACCGCCGAGAGGTTCCCCGACAATCCATTTCAACCGGGAACTCTCATGTATCGCACTGGCGACGTCGTGCGCTTCCTGCCCGACGGTAATCTTGAGTACCTCGGACGCTCGGACTTCCAGGTAAAGCTGCGAGGCTTTCGCATCGAGTTCGGAGAAATCGAAGCAGCACTGGAGAACCAGCCGGGAGTGGCGCAGGCAGCGGTACTTGTCGTCGAATTCAAGCCCGAAGATCAGCGTCTGGTCGCATACATAGTTCCCAGCTCCGGGACGAAGTTAGAAATCGCAGTTCTCCGCATCGCGTTGGCAAGTACTCTTCCGGAGTACATGGTGCCTTCCGTTTTCGTGCCCTTGGATGCGCTTCCCCTCACTCCAAATGGCAAGATCGACCGCAAAGCTTTGCCCAATCCCGTCCTGCTTGAAAGCAAACCCGGCAGAGCCCCTGAGCCACCTCAGAGTGACTTGGAGCAGATGATCGCAAGTGTATGGAAGGACGCGCTGGGAACCCATACAGTAAAACTCAATGACAATTTCTTTGACCTTGGCGCGCACTCCCTCATGGTGGCCGAAGTACATGCACAGTTGCAACAACTGCTTGAGCGTGAGTTCTCCTTGGTTGACCTGTTTCAATTTCCCACCGTCAGTTCTCTCGCAAATCATCTGAACGGAGGCCATCCGGAACCGCTTTTGTCCACCAGGGCAGAGCAGCGATTAGCCGCGAGACGAAAAAGAGTTGAGCGCGTATGAGTACAACGGCAATCGCGATCATAGGCATGGCAGGCCGCTTCCCCGGCGCTCCCAATGTCGCCCGGTTCTGGCAGAACCTGAAGGATGGCGTGGAAAGTATCCGCCCGTTCAGCGACGCCGAACTACTAGCCGCAGGAGTTTCTGCCGAAGAACTCGCTCAGTCCGAATACGTGAAATTCGGTGTAGTTCTTGAAAACCTGGATCTGTTCGATGCCGCATTCTTCGGATTCAGTCCGCGAGAAGCATCGATCATGGACCCGCAGCATCGTGTCTTTCTCGAGTGTGCATGGGAAGCCCTCGAAGACGCTGGCCACGCACCATGTTCCTTCGGAGGACGCATCGGAGTGTACGCCGGTTCAGGCTTGAATTCGTACATGATTCACAATCTGCTCACCAATCCCCGGCTCATATCCAGTGCCGGACTCTTCCTGATTCGCCAAACCGGAAACGACAAAGACGTACTCGCCACCCGCGTATCGTATGAACTGGATCTTCACGGCCCCAGTCTCAGCGTGCAAACGGCATGCTCCACCTCGCTGGTCGCTGTACACCTTGCCTGCCAAAGCCTGCTCAATCAGGAATGCGACATTTCCCTTGCGGGCGGTGTCACAATTGAGTTTCCACACGGTCGCGGCTATATGTATCGCGAAGGAGAAATTCTCTCGCGTGACGGTCACTGCCGCGCCTTCGATGCCGATTCCAGCGGCACTGTGTTTTCAAGCGGCGCTGGAATCGTCGTACTGAGAAGGCTCGAGGATGCTCTCGCCGATCATGACACGATTCACGCCGTTATTCTCGGCTCGGCGATCAACAACGATGGCGCGCGCAAGGTCGGATACCTCGCTCCAAGTGTCGATGGACAGGCCGAAGTTATAGCAGAAGCATTGGGTGTAGCCGGTGTTACACCAGATGACATTTCCTATGTGGAGACCCACGGAACCGGAACGAGGGTTGGAGATCCCATCGAAATCAAGGCTCTGACCCAGGCGTTCCGAACTGTCACTCCGCGCAAATCCTACTGCGCCATTGGATCGCTCAAGACCAACCTTGGACACATGGACACAGCCGCCGGCATCGCTGGTCTGATCAAGACCGTCCAAGCCTTGGAGCATCGTCAGTTGCCTCCGAGCCTGTACTTCCACAGGCCAAATCCGCTAATCGATTTCGACGGCAGCCCGTTCTATGTGAACACGGCTCTGCGCGAGTGGTCAGCCGCGAATGGCCCGAGGCGCGCCGGTGTCACTTCGCTCGGAATCGGCGGCACAAATGCGCACGTGGTTCTTGAGGAAGCACCGACGCCTGATATGCGCTCAGCAGACAAAAAGCCGTATGAGTTGTTAGTGCTCTCGGCCAAAACCGACTCCGCGTTGCAGCAGGCCAGTCAGAATCTGTGCGAGTACTTGCAGCAGAATCAACAACTATCGCTGCAAGATGTTGCTTGCACGCTTCAACTAGGCCGCACGCCTTTTGTTCATAGGCGAACCCTCGTGGCCGCCACCACCGAGGAAGCAGCAATCCTGCTCGCCGATCCCCATGGCAGGGTCGCCAGCGGTCAAGCACCCTCCACGCCTCCACACCCTGTTTTTATGTTTTCCGGTCAGGGATCGCAGTACGTGAATATGGGCCGCGAACTATATGAGACAGAGCCTGTGTTCCGCACCCACTTGGACCGCTGTGCCGAACTTCTGGTTCCCTGCCTCAATCTGAACCTGCGCGTTTTGTTGTACCCGTCGCAGGACGCCGCAGCCGACGCCGCGCTCCAGTTGTCTCACACCAGTCTCACGCAGCCTGCCTTGTTCAGCGTTGAATACGCTCTCGCGCGCTTGTGGATGTCGCACGGAGTCCAACCCTCCGCGATGATTGGCCACAGCATCGGCGAGTACGTAGCGGCTTGCATAGCTGGTGTCTTCTCTCTTGAAGACGCGCTTCACACCTGCGCAATCCGCGGCCGTCTCATGGGAGAGATGCCCGCTGGCGCAATGCTCTCTGTCGCCGCGCCCGCTGAATCGCTCACGCTCCCTTCGGAGCTGGCCCTGGCTGCAGTCAACGGCCCCGCGCAGTGTGTCGTTTCAGGGCCCCAGGATGCGATCCAGAGCTTCGCCCAGAAACTGGAGGCACTGGCTGTTCCCTGTGCCCTGCTGCACACATCGCACGCATTCCATTCCGCAATGATGGACCCGATACTCGACTCCTTTCGCGCTCATCTGGAAACGGTGCCGCTGCATCCACCAAAGGTTCCCTACATTTCGAACTTGACCGGTACATGGATCACGGATGCCGAAGCGACTGATCCAACCTATTGGACGAAACACCTCAGAAATACAGTACGTTTCTCGCAGGGACTCGCAACGCTGTTCTCTGATCCGGCCCGGATATTCTTAGAGATCGGTCCCGGTCAGGTGCTCACTTCGCTTGCTCGACGTCATTCCAATAAACCAAAAGCATCCATGGCCCTGCCTTCCATGCGTCAATCTCAGGAACAAGTTTCTGACGCAGCGTTTCTTCTCAACACCAGCGGACAACTTTGGACCGGAGGTGTTTCGCTCAACTGGAATGCATTCCACTCCGATGATGCAGCGCGTCGCATTTCACTTCCAACCTACCCCTTCGAACGCCAGCGCTACTGGATAAGTCCCGATGCAACAATTCGGGAAGACAAGCAGCCAGTCCCTTCTCCAGGCCTCGAACCAGTCCAGGGAGAACAGTGGTTCCATCACCGCATTTGGAAGAAATCACTCATCGACAAAAAGCCTACACGGCCACACGAGCGCTGGCTGCTCTTTCTCGACGACACAGGACTCGGCTCCGAAGTTTCAAAGCAACTTGAAGCAATCGGACATCAAGTGTCACGAGTTGTAGCAGGCGAAACTTACAAACATGAGAGCCCCGGTTCCTACACAATTCGTCCCGGTCTCCGCGCTGATTACGACGAGATGCTCAGAGACATTCTCAAGTCTGAGCAGGCGCCTACTCAAATTCTCCACCTGTGGCCAATCGATAACGGAAACCCACGCCACCCAACCCTCGACGTAACCTTGAACGCGAGTTTCTACAGCCTTCTCTTCCTCGCTCAAGCCTGGGGCCATCAAGACCAAGGAGCCGTCACGCTCACCTGCGTCTCCAACGGACTGCAATCGATCGCGGGAGAAAAGGTCGAGGCTCCTGCGCGAGCGGCCCTCTTCGGCCCCGTGCGGTGCATTCCAAAGGAACTCCCCAATGTGTTCTGTCGTAGCATAGATCTTGACTGGAACATGGAGGACACGCAGAGCACCGCGAAGACAATCATCGCGGAATGCACAAATGGCAGCAAGAATTCCTGTGTTGCGTATCGCCGCTCGGAGCGCTGGGTCGAGCACTTCGAAACCATCGGTCTCCCCGAACGGAGCTCCGGGTGCCTCAAACAGCATGGCGTGTACCTGATTCTCGGTGGACTTGGTGGTATCGGACTCTTACTTGCCGAGCACCTGGCGCGGACGGTTCACGCACGCCTGGCGCTGGTGGGCCGTACACCTCTTCCGCCAGCGTCACAGTGGGATGAGATTCTCAACCACTCCAGTGCCGTTAGTGATTCTTTCAGCAAAATCGCCAGGCTGCGCGATATCCAGTCTCTCGGTTCAGAGATTCTAACTATCTCTGCCGATATCACAGATTCAAATCAGATCGCCGAAGTGATCCAATCGACCCGGGAGCGCTTCGGCAACATTCATGGCGTGATTCATGCCGCCGGCTTGATCGACGATGGCCCTCTGTTAACCAAGACTCGTGAGACGGCCGATCGAGTCCTGGCCCCGAAGATTCAAGGTACGCTGGCTTTGCAAGAGGCGCTCATCGACGAAAAGGTAGATTTTCTTCTACTGTTTTCGTCGATCAGTGCTTTCGCGCCACCTGCCGGGCAGGTAGACTACGCTGCCGCCAACGCCTTCCTGGATGCCTACGCTCTTAGTCGCACATCGCAACCAGTCATCTCAGTGAACTGGGGTCTGTGGAGCGATGTGGGGATGGCGATCCACCAAGGTCTCGGCACCCTTCCAGTGATCGGCAAGCGCCTACTGGAGACTCCGGGTGAGGCCGAGTACTCTGTCCGGATAAGCAACAAAACAGATTGGCTTGTCAGTGAGCATCGGCTAAAGTATGGCACCGCTCTCATCCCTGGTACAGCCTACCTTCAATTTGCGGCAGCAGCATTGCTTAAGGATCATTTTGCGACCGGTGTCAGCTTTGAGGACGTATGTTTCCTCGCGCCTCTGTCTGTGACTGCTGAGGACACAAGAGAACTCCGCGTGCGCCTGCGTCGTGATGGCGTAGGGTTTGCCTTCTCAATTTCCGCGGATGGACAAGAATGGACCGAGCACGCATCCGGGCAAATCGCTCGTAACCAGAGGCCAATTCCTCCCGACCGGAACTTGGCCGAAGCCCGCAAGAGATGCTCCTTGCGGCGCATTGATTTCGATGAAACGCACCGCACGCTTCAAGAGCGCTATTTTAATTTCGGACCTCGCTGGCGAAACCTGAAGACTCTGCATCTCGGTAACAATGAGGGCCTGGCGGAACTGCAACTCAGTCCTGAATTTGCAGCGGATGTCGACAAGTGGCCCATGCATCCGGCTTTGCTTGATCTCGCCACAGGATCGGCTCTCTACTTGATCCAGGGCTACGAAGGTTCCGCTGTTCTGTACCTGCCAATGTCGTACAAGAGGATCACTTTCTACCGGCCATTACCCGCGCACTTCTACAGTCATCTCCGCGGCACCCGGGAGAATACGCGAGAACACGAGCTCGCAACTTTCAGTTTCACTCTCTTCGATGACCGGGGCCGCGTACTCGCCGACATAGAAGACTTTGCTCTGCGGCGTATGGCGACAGCCTCTGATTTCTCCGCACCCACCGCACAATCACAAGTGCCGGTCACTCACAAGGCATCCGAAGAACCACCAGACAATCTCGGAATGTCGACCGTAGATGCAATCAAGGCTTTTGATCGGATTATGTCCACCGATCTCCCGGCCAACATCATCGTGTTTCACGGAACTCTCCCTGTCAACGTGGCAGCACCGCTTCCCGTGACATCAAAGCACGCACGTGTGGCGGACGTGGGAGGTGAGATCGAAAACACGCTTGCCGGGTGGTGGCAGGAACTTCTGGGTGTGGAGTGGGTCGGCCCCGACGATGATTTCTTTGACCTGGGCGGCCATTCGCTCATAGGTGTCCGCCTGTTTGCCAAGATCAGGAAAACCTATCAGGTCGATCTCAATCTCGGACTTCTCTTTGAGGCGCGCACCATCACTCAACTTGCAAACGTGATCCGAAATTCGAAGAAGCCAATGGGTGAAGAAGGCAATGCCAAGGCTTGGTCCGCGATCGTTCCCGTTCAGCCAAAGGGTTCACGGATTCCCATCTTTTGTGTCCACGCTCTGGGCGCAAGCGTACTCTTCTACCACAAGCTGGCAAGTTATCTTGGTCCAGATCAACCCTTTTACGCTCTGCAATCCCCCTTGGGTTCCGAGGGACAAGCTCAACAGTTCAGTATCGAGGAGCTGGCCTCCCTTTATGTCCGGGAGCTAAGAACCTTCTACCCGGAAGGACCGTACTTGTTAGGCGGCGCATCCCTCGGTGGACTCATCGCCTTTGAGATGTCTCAGCAGCTCATTGCACAGGGTGTGGAGCCTGGGCTCTTGGTCTTGTTCGACGCCATCGTCCCCGGAAGTGGGCAGCGCATTTCGTCGAAGGACCAACTGTCCTGCCATTGGCGGAATTTCAGGGAACACGGGATGTCTTATCTTTCTCAACGCGGAAGGTCAAAGGTTGAATACTGGAGGTATCGTCTCAATCGCGGGGCACAACTTTTGAAATGCACTTTCTGCAAGCTCGCCAATCTTAGTGTGCCACCAGATTTGCGGACCTTTGAAGCCGAGGAAGCCCACCGGCGAGCTCTCGCGCGTTACAACGTCCGGCTCTATTCCGGGAGAATAACATTGGTGCGCGCCGTGGACGCTTCTGAAAGTGTTGCCTCCCACCGGGACTCGTCCCTGGGATGGAGGAATGTCGCAGGCAATGGACTTGAGATTCACGACGTTCCCGGCGGACATAACTCCATATTCGAGGAGCCCAACGTTCGGATATTGGCTGAAACCCTCCACGCCATCCTCCACTCGCGAGTGCAACTCGATAGCTGATTGCCGGCCACAGCAAAGCCGCATGGCGGCTTACCATGCGGCTTCGTTTCATGCTTGAATTAATTGCCCTTCGCTACGGAGTTGGAATGACTGCCGTCACCTGCGACGAGTAGGCACTTTCATCCCCACTCGAGTCAAGTTCCGTAGCAACGTAGTAGTACGTCAGTCCCGCCGAAACGGTGCTATCCGTGTACGATGTCGTAGCAATCGGACTGGCGGTCACCTTCGTGTACCCAGTGCCGCTCTGCGTCGAGCGATACACGTTGTATCCCACTGCTGACGTCGATCCCGAACTCCAACTCAGACTTGAACTGTGCGAAACCGCTGTCGAGGTGCCAGTACCTGACCAGTTGATCGATATTGTCGGGTTCGTTGCGTTGCTCTGCACTGTTAGAGTTCCGCTGAAACTGCTAGCACTCGTCGGGGTGAACACAGCAGTGAACGTTGCGGATCCACCGCCAGCGATTGTCACAGGAGCGGACAGTCCGGACGTGGAGAAAGCAGCGTTGCTGCTCGTGAGCGCCGAGATCGTCGCGCTGGCAGTGCCCGTGTTAGTAATCGTTACGCTCTGTGTCGAACTGGAGCCAACCGCAACGCTTCCCATGGCGAGCGTTGTCGTACTCGTCTGCAACGTAGCCGTCCCCGAGGCAACAGTCGTGCCGGTACCAGACCAGTTGATCGACAAGGTCGAATTCGTAGCATTGCTCTGAATCGCCAGAGTTCCGGTGAAATAGCTGGCGTTTGACGGCGTGAACACTGCGGTAAACGTCGCCGATCCCCCACCGGCAATCGTCACAGGGACGGCCAGGCCGGACGTGGAGAATGCATAGTTGCTGCTCGTCAGCGCCGAGATTGTCGCGCTGGCAGTACCCGTATTCTTAATCGTTACGCTCTGTGTCGTGCTGGAGCCAACCGTAACGCTTCCCATGGAAAGCGATGACGTACTCGCCTGCAACGTCACTGTCCCTGTCGCCACTCCGGAACCGCCCACTTTGATATTCAGTGGAGAGTTCGCCGCATTACTGGCCAGCGACACCGTGCCGCTTTGAGTTCCTGAACTTGACGGCGTGTATGTAACCGTCAAAACCGCTGACTTTCCCGGATTCAAAGTTAGCGGGAAGGTCATACCGCTGGCCACAAACTGACTGTTGTTGCTGTTCGCCTGAGTCAAGCTAACTGCCCGAAGTCCGGTGTTGCTGACGACCGTCGTTGCAGTCGCACTCTGTCCGACGTTGATGTTGCCAAAGGCAAGACTCGTTAAACTACCGGTAAGAATTCCACCCTGAGTGCGCTTCGGAGAGTATTCATAGGCGCCAATCGTGATGACCGAGTTTTGCGGCGTGAGTACGCCTTGAATGTCCGTCGCCAAAGGCGTGGTAGCGCCAGCGCTAATCGCCGGGCTGCTTGCTAGAGGATGAAAATCACCGCCGCTTGGGCTGACAAGCTCCGGGTCCGCGACCACGCTATCCATGAATATTGCAGGCGGATTGCCCGCGCCGTAGAACACGTTCTTCGATCCAGATACCCAGTTGAGATTCGTATCCAGTGAAACGTACTGTTCTCCACTAGCCAGGTAAACAATGTTGTTTGTCAGCTCCACTGCACCAGAGGCCCGCACTGCGCCAGCCTCAGCGCCGCCAATTGCTCCCGCCTGGTAAATCGTATTGTTGTACGCTTGAACGGGCGTCGGCGATCCACCACTCACGGCAATCGCTGCATATCCGCCGCCGGCCGCCATTCCTTCGGGGGCGGGCCCTGTGCCGGACTTCGAAATCACATTGTTGTATAAGCTCACGGCTCCCACAGAGGGATCGACCGGGCCTAGAGATATGGCTTCGCACCGCGCATCGTGAATGTAATTGTCGTGAACCGAAATCGTATTGGATGGTGTCGCATCGGAGTGAAATGCGATCGCGTTGCACCCGCGTGTATTGGCAACCTGATTCCAACCCACCTCAACTGAACTGCTCCCGGTGAATGACATCGAGTCGTACGACCCGACATTCGCGCTGCTTGCAGAGCCGTTGTCGTGAATGTCGTTACCAAGGAATGCCAGCGCGGAAGACCCAGTGGTGCTGACGCATCCCCCTGTTCCCATTCCATTCGGGCATGAAATATCGCTGCTGCTCACGCGCGCACCGTTCACATTCGTGAGCGTTACGCCGGACTCAGCGCCGCGAATCGTCAGGCCGCCGAGAACCCAATACCCTGAAGTGATCTGGATTCCTGTCCTCGCCCCTGTGCTTGATCCGATGGTGACCGTGCTTCCAGGATAAGCAATCATCGCCTTCGGTGCGGAAGCGGTTCCCACGCTGCTCAGTACAAGACTGGCATCGTTGGACTCAGTATTGGTTACTGCCACTCCGTCTTCAACATACACAATATCGCCGGCTGCCATCTTGTTCTTGGCCGCACGCAAAGAGGACCACGGCGAGGCGTAAGTACCTGCACCTGTTGCGCTTCCAGATCGGGAGACAAAGTAAATCTTGCCCGCCGCCACGCTGAATGGAACGCTGTTACTCACTGCACCCAGCAGATTTACAACAACATTTCCAGACTTGGCTGCCGAGCCGAGCTGGAAGGTTACTTTAGTATTAGACCAAATCGGATAATTGGATGCCTTCACCCCGCCGATAGTAACCGTCGAGGTCCCCCGGATATTCCCGAAGCCACTTCCATACAGCGTAACGAATGCGCCGGCATTATTCTGCCCGCCTGTGTTCGGTCCTGACGTCAGATCAGAGTAGAAAATTCTCGGTGGCGCGGTTTGCGCCATGCTGCCGGAGATAAAGGACACGACGATGGCAAAGGCTATTAATACGTTACGCATAGATTTCGTACTCCTGATAGGTGTATCTCGAATTGCGCACACCGCGCGTTGCATTCTCGAGTTTCACGCCAATTCACTGGTTTACTCGGCGTCATCAAAGGAAGCGCGCACCTCGACCTGGCGGTCAGCGAAGAGCGATCTAGCGGCTTCCTCATGCACCCAATATGAGGGACGGACGTAAGTTTATGAATCGGCGACAGTACCTAGTAGCAATCAGAACTCTTGCCTTAAGGTGCCATTGTATTTAGCTGATTACCTTAGTTCGTGAGTTGCTGCTTCTAATCCTCTCGCCATCCCCGCCCATTCATCCATAAATTCCCCATGGGCCGGACCCAGCGAGCAGGTAACACCACCCGTCCAGCGCAATCCGCGCAGTAACCGTAGCTCCCCTTACGAGCTAATAGGCCTCGAAACGTAGCTGTCCTAGTGCCTATCCCGAATACAGGCAGAATAGATGCACGCCTACCCTCCGAATAGTGAATTTCAAGAAGTGAGGTTTCGATGAGGACTTGGCTAATCGTTTCGGTTGTGTTCGTGCTTGCCGCATTATCTTTTGCGCAGATTCCGGCTAGTAATCATGTGGTTATGGTTGTGGAAGAGAATCATGGTTATTCAAGTGTGATGAATAAGAGCACGATGCCATATTTGAACTCCCTGGCATCGAAGTACGGACTGGCAACCCAATATTATGCAAACACCCATCCAGCAATCGGTAACTATATGCAGATGACGACGGGCCAGGCGCTGACGAAAAACGACACCCTCACGCCAGCCCAGTTCCCTGTTTCGGAAGACAACATCGTCAGGCAGATGTTGCTCGCCGGAAAGACGTGGAAGTCCTACGCCGAGGGTTTGCCATATGCGGGCTACACCGGAGGAAACACCGGCAATTACGCCGTTAAGAACAATCCGTTCGCATATTTTGCTGAGGTTCAGAACAGTGACATTCAGAAGATGAACCTGGTGCCCTTCTCGCAGTTCGCCAAGGATCTCGCAAACAATCAGTTGCCTGAGTTCAGCTTTATCGTTCCGAACGTCTTGGACAACGGCCAGACTGGTTCGCTGCAGCAGGCGGATGCCTGGCTGAAGCAGAACATCGCGCCATTGCTGGCCGATTCAGCATTTCAGCAGGATGGACTGCTCATCATCACGTTTGAGGAATCCGGCAGCGCAGACAAATCGCACGGTGGTGGTCAAGTCGCAACTCTCGTCATCGGACCCAACGTTATTCCCGGATACAAGTCCACCAATCTCTATCAGCATCAGAGCACGCTCAAGACCGTGCTGTCGGCACTAGGTGCCACCAGTTTCCCGGGCGCTGCGGCTACCGCGCCACTCATGAGCGATTTTTTCGCTACTGCCCACAATTTACGCCCAGCCGAAGCGGCCAAGGCCAGTGCGCCGGCAACCACCGCCGCCGGAGTAACAATTTCTTCGCCCTCAAGCGGCGCGACTGTTTCATCGCCTGTGACATTCGTTGCCTCCGCAACCAGCAGCAGCAGCGCCTATCCCATCACTGCAATGCGGCTCTATGTAGACAGCGTCAGCAAGTACACGGTACAAGCCGCGAGCATGAATACATCGCAGGCGCTCGCTTCCGGCGCGCATAACGTCACGATCGTGGCATGGGATAAGTCTGGCAAGTCGTATAACAAGAGCATCACGATTAACGTTGGAACCGCAACTGCGTCAGGTTCCGTCACAGTCGCCTCGCCTGCCAACGGCGCTACCGTCGGTTCGCCCATGCAGGTTGTCGCTTCAGCTCAAGCACCCTCTGGCCGAACGATTACCGCAATGCAGGTTTACGTAGACAACGTGAGTGTTTATTCCGTGAAGGCCGCCTCGATCAACACATCTTTGAGTGTGACAAGCGGCGCGCACTACGTTGTCGTCCAGGCTTGGGATAGCACCGGGGCGGTATACAAAACGCCGCGTAACATCACTGTGTCCGGCAGCAGCACCTCTGCAGGCGCACTCACCGTCAACCCGGGTTCGTTGAGCTTCGGTACGGTGAGCGTGGGAACCAGTACGTCGCAGACGTTGACCGTGACGGCAGGGACGTCGCCGGTCACAATCTCGCAGGCCAACGCCACAGCGAGTTTCACGGTGACTGGGCTTTCGCTGCCAAAGGTCATCGCCGCCGGTCAGAGCGCATCCTTCTCAGTGAGTTTTGCGCCCACAGCTTCCGGCACTGTAAATGGCAGCCTGTCTCTGGTGAGTAACGCCTCTAACTCCACTGCCACTGTAGCCCTGGGAGGAACCGGAGCTGTCGCCAGCGGCACAACCCACTCCGTCGTCTTGAACTGGAGCGACAGTAGCTCCGGTCTGACGGGTTTCAATATTTATCGTTCCACACAGTCAGGCGGTTCGTACAGCAAACTAACCAGCAGTCCGGTTTCGGCTATGACTTATACCGATTCCACCGTAAGCGCCAGCACCAGTTATTACTATATGGTGACGGCCGTAAACACCAGCGGGACTGAGAGCGCCGACTCAACCCCCATAGAAGCAACCGTACCAGCCAACTAAACCGTCAAACATCGCCCGGGCGGGCGGAGATATCAGTTAGAGTTTCTAGCTGATAAGCATCCTCCGCCACGCCCGGTGCAGCGTTTCTACGATTCGCTACCGTAATACCGGTTCAGACTTGGTTGAACGGTCAAGTAACTTTCACTTGTTCATGCGGTGACACGTTACGTTACTGAGTAACCGGCGGCAAAGGAACGCCACTCAGTTGGGATATCACTTCCAAGTGTCGCGTGATCTCGCGTACGGCCCTGAGACCGAGCGGTCTCGCCTTGGACAGCCGGAGGGCAACCGTACACTGCATGAGAGCTTCTTGCGGATAACCGTTATTAGCCAACGCAACGCAATATAGATCGCGGGCCTCGAATGAAGTTGGCGCGACCTCTACTGCCTCTTCCGTTAGTGGCAGCGCCGTGGAATAGCTCCCCGCACGCATTAGTCTCAACGCTTTGTTATCAATGGCTCTGGCAGCAGCTAAATGGGTGTCAAATTCACCCTCATAGACAAGCATCGCGCTGCCTCCTAGGCGAGCCGTGGGCTCCACGTTGGAGAAGGGTGAAAGCGGTTCGCCTTCGTGCCCATAGCTCCGGAGCCACGAACTGCTGACGAACACGATTCCCTTCATTCGCAACGGAAGCTCAGTCTCCCAATTATTGCCCATTTGCGCGCATGGCACCTTGTACTTGCTCACCGGAACAAGCCAGTCGCTGCTCACCCAGCACGGCGTATCAGGATGCTGCTCCATGTACCGGCTGACCTCCCAGTATGTCTGATTGAGATCGGTCCAGGGAAGGTGCTTGTACACATTCTGCGATCCGCCCCATGCCTCATTTGCATAGGAAAGATAGTTCGGATATGCGCGTAAGGATGAAACCGCATGAAGCGCGAGCAGACAAACCAGAACCCCACCAGCCCAGCGACACCGCCGCGCAAGGTTCACGCATCCTGCCACTGCCGCAATCAGCAGGAACGGAAGCATCGGGAACAGATGCCAAATACCGATCGCTGTTCTCCGGATGCACATGCTCGACACCAGGTACAGCAGCGCTGGTAATAGCAGAAAAAGAGTTTCTCGCAAGCGTTCTTTGCCCATGGCAAGAACCCCCACTCCACCCATAACCAGCATGGCCAGAAGTGGCAACGTGAACTTTATGATTGCGGCAAGTGGGAAAAAGAACCAGGGGGAACCTGTATAGGGTCGGCCAAGCAGATCAATGGAATCCTCCCCATCCGTAACCATGGCGCGTACTTCAATGAGGCCGTCGAGATAGTCACGCGGCAACACATGGACGGCTCGCATGGCCTTTAAGACTTGCACTTCTGCGGAGAATACCGAACTAGGCGGCTCCTCGAATTCTCGTGTCCCGCCCGAGTGGTGCAGGCCATAGCCGCACCAGATCGTTGCAATCGCAACCAACCCAATCACCGCTAGTGACGGCACATTCCGCCACGCCCGGCCCAATGCTTCTTTCCAATCGCTCCGCTCAAGTCGCGCCTCGCCGAGTGCGAGCAGAATTAGCATGGGCATTAACAGCACTGCAGGGCTTTTTGTCAGCAGGGCCAGCCCCATGAACAGTCCCGTAGCTAGCAGTAGCGGCAAAGTGCGCCGCCGGGTCCAAAGATAAAAACTGAACACCGTGAGCAGGAACAACGTGGATAGCAGGACATTGTTTAATAAGAGCGCACCATGGCCCAGGATATTCGGTTCAAATGCCAGCACAGCCGCGGAAATCGTGGCCACCGCCCGACCGAACATACATCGCGCCACAACCCACACCCCTAGGCAGAGCGCCGCCGCAAAAAGACTTGATACGGCTCGTGCCTTCATCAGCACTTGCCACCAGTCTTCCCGCGAATACAGCCAGTTTGTACTCTGCTCCTCCTCAGTGGCCACAGTGTCCCGAGTGCAGTCTACTGGCGGATTGCTCCAAAGCAGAGGAATTGCCACCAACATCTTCGCCAGCGGCGGATGCTCGCGGCCAAAGGTAAAGTCGCCGCATTTCAGCGCGCGATAGCCTGCATAGAGATGGGTTGCCTCATCCGCCTGCTGCGACATCTGCCGAACGCTGCAAAACACCTGCACAAGCAGGACAAGACAGAGGGCAGCAGGGATCAGCCACTCGGCGCGGGAGTACTTTGTAAGTAGTCGGCTGGCTGCATTGATCATGATTTAGCCCTGTGAGGTAACAAAATCATAATAATAGTCTTGACCGCTTGTGCCCATAGCAAAAGGGAGCCGAAGGCTCCCTGATTTATTGCTTCGATTGAACAAAATGGCGGAGAGGGGGAGATTCGAACTCCCGGTGGAGTTACCCCCACGTCTGATTTCGAGTCAGGTGCATTCAACCACTCTGCCACCTCTCCGCGGTGCAGAACGAGCGAGCGCTCGCATCACGAGTGTAACAAACTACTCCGCAGTCCGTCATCTGCCGCCTGTGGAATCTCCTCTTGCTCACACCACGAAATACTTCGCTGCGGGATGATGCACCACAATCGCCGAAGTGCTTTGCTCAGGCTCCAGCAGGAAGGTCGAGGTCAGCCGCACTCCAATATTCTCTTCCGGACGCAGCAACGCGAACAACTTCGTCTGGTCTTCCATATGCGGGCACGCTGGATACCCAAAGCTATACCGCGAGCCGCGATATTTTTGATGGAACAGATCCCCGATTCTCGCCGAATCCTCTTGCGCAATCTGTAACTGCTGCCGTATGCGCCGATGCAAATACTCCGCCAGCGCTTCCGCCGTCTCAACCGATAGCCCGTGCAGATACAGGTAGCGCGTGTACTCGCCTTTTTCGAACAGTTGCTGAGTCTCCACACTCGCTTTAGCACCAACAGTCACAATGCTCAGCGCGATCACATCCGCCAGCCCGCTCGACTGCGGCAAGAAGTAATCAGAGATGCTCAACCGCCGTCCCTCTGCCTGTCGCGGGAAAGTAAAGCGCAGCAACTCCGGCAAATCCTTCGGCAACGCGCAGCCCGCCTTCACCGCCCCGGCATCCACGCACGGACTCTCTTCCCGGAAGCTCTCCAGCGTCAACCCCGCCGCTGGAGCGTAAACGATTAAATCATTTCCCTTCGACTGGCATGGGAAATATCCGTACACCACTTGCGGATCGAACCATCCTGCATCAATCGCGTCCCGCTCCAGCGCCGCCAGTATCGGCTTGTACTTCTCTTCCACAATCCGCGCGTAATCCTGCTGCGACGCGGTCTTCAACTGCCACTGATTCTTGAACAGCGCCGTCAGATTGATGTACTCAAACAATTCCTTTAGATCGAAATCCCCGGCCCGCTCCGTGCGCACGCCCCAGAACGGAGGCTGTGGAATCTCCGCTGCCGGAATCAGATCGCGCGGCTCTTGCGGCAAAGATGCATCGGCCACGGCCTTCGCCTTCGCCATCTCGCGCACCACCGAGCCCTCCCGGATCGTCTCTTCTCGCGCTGCGCCGCTAAGATTTTCCATCGCGTGCAGTCCTGCAAACGCGTCCTCCGCGTAGAACACTGCCGACGAATACTCGCGCCGCAGATCGTCCTCCACAAA
>Ga0181537_10000198_pt1 | contig 55941 bp, 50 predicted proteins | sample PEATcosm2014_Bin_39_FD_119765 | JGI IMG/M metagenome (GOLD analysis project Ga0181537, IMG submission 119765) | Peatland microbial communities from MTU Mesocosm Facility, Houghton, MI, USA - PEATcosm2014_Bin23_10_metaG | ecosystem: Environmental > Terrestrial > Soil > Wetlands > Peat | place...
ATTTCATCGGTGGCGCTGGCTTGCTCGGTGGCCGCGGTTGCGATCTGTGCGACCATGTCGCCGACCTTGGTGGCCATGCCGATGATGCGTTCCAGAGCGTCTCCTGCTTTGCGCGATCCGTCGAGTCCTGCTTCCACGTCGTGCTTGCCTTCATTCATGGCCTGGGCAGTGTTCTGGGACTCGATGAGGATGACCTCCAGAATTTGTGCGATCTCTTTTGTGGCAGCGGTTGTGCGTTCGGCGAGTTTGCGAACTTCGTCGGCGACCACGGCAAAGCCGCGGCCTTGCTCTCCGGCGCGGGCGGCTTCGATGGCGGCGTTCAGGGCGAGCAGGTTGGTCTGGTCGGCAATGTCATCAATGACGGACGCGATCTTGCCGACCTGTTGCGAGCTTTCGCCGAGTTTTGTTACGCGCTCGGCGATTTTCTGATTGGAATCGGAGATGCGGTTCATGGCCTCAAGAGTATTGCGAACGAGCGCTCCGCCCTCCTGCGCGGTCCCGGCGGCGTTCGCAGCAGCGCTGGCGGCTGCTTGCGAGTGTTGGGAGACTTCCATTACCGTGGCCGACATTTCGTGGATGGCCGTGGCGACCATGTTGGTTTGGTCGGTTTGCTGGCGCGAGGTTTCGGCGCTGTGGGCAGAACCTCCCGAGATTTCTTCGCTGGCTCCGGCGAGTTCGTTGGAGGTGGCTGAGATTTTCAGAAGGAGTTGCTGAAGCTGCTGCTCCATCCGATTCATGGACGCCGCCAATTCAGCAAACTCGTCTTGGCCGCTGATCATCAAGGGTTCACCTGTGAGGTCGCCGGAGGCAATCTGCTGGGCGCGGGCACAGAGCCTGCTTGCATTGTGGGAGATATCGCGGGCGAGGCGCCAGCTCACGATGGCGCCAAGGCAGAGCACGGCGGCAAAACAGCATAGGAGCCAGAGCACAGAGGTGCTCATGTCCGACTGGATGTTCTGGAAGATGTTGCTGGTAAGCGTGTTGTTCTGCTGCTGTAACTCGGTCAGCATCTGGCGAACGATATCGGTCTGAGGAAGAGCGCTGCGAACGGCGGCGAGCGCGGCCTTGTCATCACCCTTTCTGGCCGCCTCGATGGCGAGCCTCTCGGATTCGTGCATTGCCGGAAGGTTGGCCGTGATGGCGCGTACGCGCTCTTTGTTTTCTTCCTTCTGGAATCCTCTGGATAGCTCAACCAACTTTTCAGCACAGGAGTCGAGGATATCGGTGGTTTTCCGGTAGCGCTCAACGTCAGCAGCAAACTTGACGGGATTCTGGCGGTCGAGGAGGGCGTCGCGCACGATCATGCGAGAGAGGTTCATGGAAGCTTGAGCGTCAGAGAAGACCTGCGCCGCGGGCCACTTCACGGCGATAACCATTCTTTGTCCGGCGAGTGCGTCGCGCAGATGCCAGTACACACATAGGCTTGCGGAACCAACCAGAAGATAGACGGTAAGAGAAAGTGTCCAGATTTTGCGCCCGATGGTGAATTTCATGATGACTCCCCAGCGACAAGCCGTGAGAACGACAAGTCGCGCGCTCTGTGAGCGGCATGGGTATCTCATCGGCGGGAGTGGAAAAAACTGTAGAGAACAGAGCTCCAGTGAACTGGCTAAACACCGGGCGCTGCCTCTTATGTTGTGAAGATACGCTGCATCAAGTCCTTGACCTCCCTGTCGGCCTGGACTAACGTACTCTGATTATTCGGTCTAATCCCCCTCGACCAATCTCTTCCAGGAGAATGCCCAATGCGCTACATCTCTTTCTATACAGTCTTTTTATTTCTTCTTTCGTTCGTCGTGGTGGGATGTAGCGGCGGTGGGGGATCAAGTACCGGCACAAATCCGGCTTCAAATCCAGTTCCGAGTCTCTCGTCTATCAGCCCTAATTCCGTTCAGGCGGGCGGCGCAGCTACCAGCATCACGGTCTCGGGGTCCAATTTCATTTCATCATCTAGTGTCGAATGGAATGGCATTGCGCTGGCGACCACCTACGTCAGCACCACTTCACTCACAGCGCAGGTGCCCGCTTCCGACCTCCTGAGTGCTGGCTCTGCGACGATCACTGTGGTGAATCCTGGCCCGGGTGGCGGATCGAGCAGCGGAACTTTGTTCACCATCACTGCGGCTCCAAATCCAGTTCCGAGTCTCTCGTCCGTCACCCCTAATTCCGTTCAAGCCGGCAGCGCAGCTACCAGCATCACGGTCTCGGGATCCAGTTTCGTCACATTGTCCAGTGTCGAATGGAACGGTTTCGCGCTGGCGACCAACTACGTCAGCTCCACTTCACTTACAGCGCAGGTGCCCGCCTCCTACCTACTCAATACTGGTTCTGTGACGATCACTGTGGTGAATCCTGCCCCCGGCGGCGGATCGAGCAACGGAACTTCGTTCACCATCACTGCGGCGACAGCGCCTGGGCAAACCGTGCTCAGTATTCTCGCGAACAGCCTGGCTTGGGATCCGGCGAACCAGGTGGTTTATCTTTCGCTTCCCAGCACCGACAGCACGAACGGAAATTCGGTTCAGATCGTGAATCCAACAACGGGTGCGCTGGGAGCGTCGGCCTTTGCGGGAAGCGAGCCCAATCTGCTCTCGGTCTCGCAAAACAGCAAATATGTGTACGTAAGCCTTGGGGGATCGTCGAACGTGCAGAGGATGACGCTTCCCGGACTCGGCATGGATATTGAGATACCGTTGGGTAGTAATTCATACGTTGGTCCTCTGTACGCGATGGACCTGCAAGCCGCGCCCAATGCGGACGGAACAGTGGCCGTGGTCCGAGGTACGCCGAATGAAATGCCGGGCGAAGAGGGCGGGGTGGTGATCTACGACGATGGAGTGGCTCGTACTAATGCGCTATGCGGATTTATTCAACCGGGATGTGAAAGTGGGGGCGCCCTTTACGACTCGATTCAATGGAATGCCGACGCCAGCCAGATGTTCGCTGCTAACAATGAAGACACAGGTTTTGACTTCTATACGATTCCGGTGACTTCGGCGGGATTCGGGACACCTACCGACTACCCCGGAGTGTTCGACGATTTTTACGCTTTGATTCATTACGACTTAGTGACGAATCTTGTCTACGATGATGGCGGGCAGATCATAAATCCCGCGACCGGCCAGGTGGTTGGCACGTTCGCTGCTTCGGGATTGATGGTTCCCGATGGCGCACTGGGAAAGGCCTTTTTCATCGGACAGACTCAAGCGCAATTGGAAGGTTCGACCTATACTCTCGAATCGTTCGACATTGAGCACTTCACTCCGATTGCCAGCATGACCATACAAAATGTAGTTGGCTATCCCACGCATTTGATTCGTTGGGGAACGAACGGTCTCGCCTTCACTACGTACGACAATAACGGTAGTGCGCAAGTAGGCGCAGTTTATTTCCTCGCTGGCTCGTTCGTGAATGGGACCTCTGGCGTTGCACCGGCAGAGAACGTGAAGCGTAGCTGGAAAGCTGTGAGGCACGGGTTTCCCGCCGTGAAGGGTGAAGCAAAATTGCCTGGACGGTGAGTTGGAGTTACTCTAGCGCGTTTACGTGAGAACAACGAAGGGGCAGCTTAAATGCTGCCCCTTCGTGTATTGGAGGTGAAAGGTGAAAGTGGAACTAGGAGTCGAGACGGTAGCGGCTTTCAGAGAGGCGGAAGAGAGGCTTCCATAGGAGGCGATTGATGGTGACGACCATGGCGGCCATGACGACGGTGGAGAGCAGCAGGAGGCGTCCGTTGCCGCTGTCGTTGGCGAGGCTGATCTGCGCGCCGAGGCCGAGCGTGGTGTAGGTATGCTCGTTCATGCGGAAGTATTCGGCGACGATACTGGCGTTCCATGCGCCTCCAGAAGCGGTGACGAGTCCCGTAACCAGGTAGGGAAAGATGCCGGGGAGGATGACGGTCATCCAGCGCTCGCGGAAGTTGAAGCGGAAGATGCTGGAAACATCGCGCATGTCGCTGGGAATGGCGAGGGCTCCGGCGATGACGTTGAAGAGGATGTACCACTGGGTTCCGAGAAGCATGAGGATGATTGAGGCCGTGTTGATGCCTCCGCCCGCTTGAATGATGGCGAGAAGAATGATGGGGAAAAGCGCAGTGGCGGGAACAGAGGCGGCGATCTGCGCGAGCGGTTGCGCATAACGGGCGAGGCGGGGATGAAACCCGATGGCTACTCCGGCAGGGACACACCAGGCAAGAGCCAGGAGCAACGAGAGCGTAACGCGGAGCAGGGTGGCTCCGGCGGCGTGCAGAGTGAGCGAGAGCTCTGTTGAAGTGATGCCGGACAGAAGCACGGCGGCTTTGATTGTGGCGTACAGGGTGAGAAATATGAGCACGCCGACGAGGAAGTAGGGGATGGCACGAAGAACTGAGGACGCCGGACGCACAGGCCCGGAAACTTCTTTGGGAGGCCTAGCGGGCGAAGAGGCAAAGTGATGAATCAGCCGTTCGGAAAGCGGATCGAAGATCTTGTGGCGTGCGGTGCGGAGAATCGTCGAATTCAAGAGCATGGAGAGGAATGGCGAGCGGGGAGGTGCGGTGCTCTCCACCTGCTCGAACTTGAATTTGTCAGACCAGATAATGAGCGGACGCCAGAGAAGTTGATCGAGGAGGACGATGACGGTGATGAGAGCAATTAGTCCCCAGAGCATTGCTTGTTTGTCATTGTGGTCGGCAGCGGTTTTGAGATACGAGCCGAGACCGGGCAGGCGGAAATCTCGATTGTTGAGAACGAACATTTCGCAGAGCATGAGCGTGAACCAGCCCTGTGCTACGGAGACCATGGAGTTCCAGACGAGGCCGATGGCACTGAAGGGCAGCTCGAGCTGGAAGAAGCGTTGCCAGCGACTGAATCCGTAAATGCGTGTGGCTTCGCGAAGTTCGCGGGGGATGGCCTTGAGCGATGAGTAGAAACTGAAGGCGATGTTCCAGACCTGTCCGGTAAAGATGAGGACGATAGAGCCGAGTTCGAGTCCGAGCTGACGGGTGGGAAAGAGCGCGACGGTGGCCAGCATGACTCCGGGAAGAAAACTGAGCACCGGAATCGACTGGAGAACGTCGAGGACGGCAATCATCATGACTTCCGCGCGCTTGTTGTAGGCGGCGATGTAGCCGTAGGTGAGAGCGAAGGCGAGGCTCAGGACGTAGGCGGTGGCCATGCGCACGAGCGAGTAGAAAGCGTAGATGGGCAGGGCTCGCGGCGAGCGCTGAATGACAGCCTCCGCAACGGGGGCGGTGAACCAGTAGCGGGTGATGACGGAGAAGGCGTAGAAGATGGCGATGACCATGGCGAACACCGCGAAGTCAACGAGCAGCGGCCAAGTGCGGCTGCGGACCGTGGACTGCGCGAAGGTTCGGACGCGGCGTATCACAGGCTGGGTATCTCCGAGACGGCTTCGGGTTGGTGCAGGTAGAGGCGATGACGGTCAGCGTCGTACTCGAAGAGTTCGGCGTAGCGTCCCCAGCTGATTGCGGTGTCCAGTTGTCGCTTGGACTCCTCTTCGCTGAAGTGCTCGTCAAGGAGATCATGGAAGAGCTCTTCGGGAGCGGAGTGGTCGCGCTTGGCTTCGAGAGTGCGCGTGATCTGGCGAAGGAGTGTGACGTTGGCGAGCGCGGCTTTGCGAAAGAGTTCCTTCTGACGAAGGATTTCAGCGTTGGCGAATTCGTGGCCTTCGGGAGTGATCTGCGCGTCTCCCTCTTCAACCTTTAGGAACCCGAGTTGGTGCGCGGCATCCACGATGGGGAGAAGATCGTCGAGTTCGAAAGAGAGCTCGTCGGCGAGGCGGTACATATCTTCACGACCGTTGGGGCGGTCGTCGATGAGTTCAAGCAATCCGGCTACGCCTCCGGGGCGCGCGTGAGAGAGCATCTGGTAGGCAACGCGGGGCTGGGCGGCGGGAGGCTGCGGTCCTTGCGGCGGTTGGAGAGCGGCTTCAGGTTGAGCTGGCGAGGTGAGCACCTTGTAGATGTAGTCCACATAGTTGGTGAACTCAGGCGACTTGCGGTCACGCGGGCGGGGGATGCCAACCTCGAAATCAGTGCGGATGCAGCCGGGATTCTTGCCGAGGACGATGATGCGATCGGCGAGGAGCACAGCTTCCTCAATGTTGTGGGTGACGATGAAGATGGCCTTGGTGGGAATGGCCTTCTTGCCCCAGAGCTCGAGGAGTTCACTGCGAAGGTTTTCGGCGGTGAGAACGTCGAGAGCGGAGAAAGGTTCGTCCATGAAGAGGACTTCGGGCTCGACGACCAAGGCGCGGGCGAAGCCGACACGCTGCTTCATGCCTCCGGAGAGTTCCTTGGGATAGGCCTGCTCGAAGCCATCGAGACCAACGGTGTCGAGAATCTTAAGGCTGCGCTTGCGTCGCTCGAAGGAGCTGACACCGTGGGCTTTGAGCGGAGCTTCGACATTCTCAAAAACGGTAAGCCACGGGAACAGAGCGAAGCTCTGGAAGACGATGCTGACGTTGGGCGAGCAGGTGCCAATGGGATTGCCGTGCCAGAGCACTTCTCCTGCGGAGGGGCGAGTGAGTCCGGTCAACATGCGGAGCAGAGTACTTTTACCGGAGCCGGATGGGCCGAGGAGCGCAAGGATCTGGCCGGGGACGACTGCGAGATCGGTGGGGGCAATGACGGGAATGGTGGCAGAGGTGTGCTCGCCGTAAAACTTTTCGACCTTTGAGGCCTGGATGATGGCTTCCGGCATAGGTGCTCCCTGAAATCGGCTCACGTCGATTTTTCCACGATAACAGTTGAATGTGAATAGATGGGGACAAAAGGGGAAGCCTAGCGGGTATGAAGCGAAAGGCCCCGGAGATTCCGGGGCCTTCGCCTAAGAAAGATGTTTGGTTAGTCGCTGGTGTAGTAGTCGACGGCGATAGGGCTCTCAAATAGAGAGTAGTCGCGGGTGACTACGGTGATTCCGCTCTCGGTTACGAAGTACTTCTGGCGGTCAGCTTCGGTGTCGTATCCGATGACGGTTCCCTCGGGGAGGTGGACGTCACGGTCAATGATGGTTTTGCGGATACGGCAATGACGGCCAATGCTGACGTGGCTGAAGAGAATGCTGGAATCCACCTCGGCGTAGGAGTTTACGCGAACGTCCGGTGAAAGCACGCTGTCACGCACGGCGCCGCCAGAGACGATGCATCCCTGGCTGATGACAGAGTCGTAAGCTACGCCGGCGCGGCCTGCCTCGGCAAAGACGAATTTGGCCGGAGGGTATTGGCGCTGGTAGCCGCGGATAGGCCAGCTCTCGTCATAGAGGTTGAAGACCGGAGAGACGGAGGCTACATCCATGTTGGCTTCGTAGTAGGCCTCAAGGGTGCCTACGTCGCGCCAGTAGAGCGCTTCCTTGTGATTCTCATCGACAAAGTTGAAGGAGTACACCTTGTAGTCATCTACCATGCGGGGGAGGATGTTGTAGCCGAAATCGTGGCGGGACTCGGGGTCTTCGGCGTCCTTCAGCAGCGCGGGGATCAGCACATCGGTGTTGAAAAGATAGATACCCATGGAGGCCGAAATCATCTCTGGGTTGTAAGGGGAGCGGAGGTCGGTCTTCTTCGGCTTTTCTTGAAATCCGGTGACGCGGCCATCCTTGGCGATCTCAACGACGCCGAAGCTGCGGGACTCGGTGGGATCGATGAGGATGGTAGCGAGGGTGACGTCGGCTCCGGATTGGATGTGCTGCTCGAGCATGAGCTCGTAGTTCATCTTGTAGATGTGGTCGCCGGAGAGCAGCAGGGTGTACTTGGACCGCTCGCTGCCGATGGAGTAGATGTTCTGATACACGGCGTCGGCGGTTCCCTTGTACCAGTCTTCGCTGACGCGCTTCATGGGCGGCAGGATTTCGATGAACTCTCCCAGTTCGCTAGCCACGACCTGCCAGGCTTCGCGGATATGGCGATTGAGAGAGAGCGCCTTGTACTGAGTAAGGATGTAGACCTTGCGCAGGTTTGAGTTGATGCAATTGGAGAGAGTGACGTCAATAATGCGATAGATGCCACCGAAGGTGACAGCGGGCTTGGCGCGGTCGCGAGTAAGCGGATAAAGCCGCTCGCCTGCTCCACCAGCAAGTAAGACTCCTAAAGTGTCCTTCATCTTCTTTCCTGACTGAAGAGTTTAGGTTAAAGAGCGCAAGAAAACGGCAGCAAAAGCATGGCTGCGGAAATAAATTTTGCTAAAAAGAACAGGCAATTAACAACAGAGGATGGTAGCACAGGACACCGCCCTCATCGGGAACGGAAAGGCAGAGGGTACTCAGGCAGTCATTTCATTTCTGCGACCGCGGCTTTGGATCGACGGAGATGCGAAGTGATTTGAGGAAATGTGCGTCCTGCTGGTTGATGTGCAACTCCGGTTCGCGCTGGGACGAGGTTTCAACAAGGGACGCCTCTGCTTCGCGGGCGTTGAATCCGACTGTGGCTTCGAGTACTACGAAAATGTCATAGCCATCGGCCCGCATGCGAGAGATGACCTCTGCGATCTGCTCGGAATCTGAGATGGAGTCGTTGATGGCTTCGCCGAGCTGCTTCATGAGGCGTTCTAGTTTTGGATCCACAATGGTTCTCCGAAACATTAGATGCTTACCGGGCGCAAGGAGATTTTTCAGGCCCTATCGGCGGATTGTGAGGGCGAAAGTGCAAAGAGCGGGCAGTTTGGGACGTATCCCGGTGCTCGGGTTGCGGGCTGGGGCGGTACAATATAAAGCATATGAGCGACGCACCTCTTCCGGGAAGATCGTCGTCCCTGGGCTCGACACTGGGCGCAGGGGCGGGAACGGCCTTCCGCCTACTCAAGGGTAAGCCGGGACGGAACAAACGGTTTTTTCGTGGCTTCCAGTCCGGCGCGACTGCCTTTATGGGCGCGGTCGCGGGCACGCTCCGTGTGTTGTTCCTCGAAGTCAGTGGATTTGTTTTTATCTCTTTTACCGTAATCATCGTCAGTGCCTTCTTTCGCGAATACAGGAAATATGAGCTGCACCAGGTTGGACTGGAGCGGGTCCTATTGGCTGGCGTGATTGGAGCGATGTTTCTTTATTTCGGATTGAGTTCCTTCTGGCGAGCACGCCGGAAGCGCTCAAGAATTTCATAAGCCCAGAGGCCAGCCAAATGTCTGACAACGCAACTACGCCAAAAGCGAAGAAGCCTGAAAAAGTCTTCCAGACCACATCTCATATCGTTATTAATCCCTTCTATACTCCCGCTTCACTTGCGGATTTCAACTACGACACAGAACTGAACGCTCCGGGCAGCTTTCCGTACACGCGCGGCGTGCAAGCGTCGATGTATCGCGGACGGTTGTGGACAATGCGTCAATACGCGGGCATGGGCGACGCAGAGGCGAGCAACAAGCGGTATCGCTTCCTGCTGGGCTCGGGCACGACGGGGCTTTCGGTTGCGTTCGATTTGCCGACGCAGATCGGGTATGACAGCGACAGTCCTTTTGCGTTAGGTGAAGTAGGCAAGGTGGGCGTGGCGATCGACACGATTGAAGATATGCAACGCCTGTTCGACCAGATCGATCTGGAGAAAGTTTCCACTTCGATGACGATCAATTCGTCGGCGGCGGTGCTGCTGTCTTTGTATATCGCGGTGGCGCGGCGCAATGGATTCGATCCGAAGAAATTGAGCGGCACGATTCAGAACGATGTGTTGAAGGAATACGTTGCGCGCGGAACGTACATCTATCCGCCGACGCAGGCGATGCGGTTGATCACCGATATTTTTGCGTACTGCAACGAGAATGTTCCGGAGTGGAACACGATTTCGATCAGCGGCTACCATATGCGCGAGGCGGGTTCGACGGCCGTGCAGGAAGTGGCGTTTACGCTGGCCGACGGCATTACTTATGTGAAGGCGGCAGTGGAAGCGGGACTGAATGTGAACGATTTCGCCCCCCGGCTTTCCTTCTTCTTCGCGTGCCATAACAACTTTTTGGAAGAGGTTGCGAAGTTCAGGGCAGCCCGGCGGATGTGGGCGAAGATCATGAAAGAGCGCTTTGGGGCCACTGCTCCGAAGGCACTCATGTTGCGCTTCCATACACAGACTGGCGGCTCTACGCTGACGGCGCAGCAACCGCAGAACAATATTGTGCGTACGGCGTTGCAGGCGATGTCGGCAGTGCTGGGCGGAACGCAGTCCCTGCACACGAATTCATTTGACGAAGCGCTGGCACTGCCTACGGAAGATTCGGCGCGCATTGCGCTACGCACGCAGCAGATCATTGGCTACGAGAGCGGTGTGACGGCGGCGATCGATCCGCTGGCAGGCTCTTACTATGTGGAGTCGCTGACGAATGAGATTGAGAAGCGCGCCACCGAATACATTGGCAAGATCGATGTGATGGGCGGGATGCTGAAGGCAATCGAACGCGGATTCGTGCAGCAGGAAATCCAGAACGCGGCTTACGAGTTCCAGAAATCTGTGGACAGCAAAGAGCAGGTTCTGGTGGGCGTGAACGCGTTCACCGTAGAGCACGAGAAGCCGAACGTGCTGCAGAAGATCGATCCTGAGTTGGAGCGCCGGCAGGTTGAGCGGTTGAGGGCTTTCCGAGCCAAGCGTGATGAGGCGAAGGCGACGGAAGCGGTTCGCAAGGTTGTCGAGACGGCGCGCAATGGCGGTAATCTGATGCCGCTGATTGTAGAAGCCGTGGAGAGCAATGCCACGGTGGGTGAGATCTGCGATTCGATGCGCACGGTGTTCGGTGAGTACAAAGAAGTGATGGTGATCTGAGGCTGAGACAGGTTTCAAAGTTGCACAGCTTACAGGTTCCAAGGTTAAGAGCGCAAAGCAAAATCAACAACCCCCACCCTCCGCCGAAGGCAGGCGGAAGAGTAGGGCACCCCGGGTTACCGGAGGGCGCGGAGAAATCCGCGCCCTTTGTTTTGCCCAATTAAAGTTAATCGGGGCAGCGGATTTCACGGCCGGCTTCGAAACATCGCACGGGGGATTGATAGTTGTGGGCGCTGCGCTGCTCGGCCTTTTCGGCGGCGGCGCGCAGGGACATGGCGAGGACAGCGCAACGAATGTCCTTGGGTGCGCCTGCAGTGCGCAGAAGAAGTTCACTTGAGGCGAACTTGATGGAGACGTTGCCGCCGAGCAGGAGCAGGATGGGGCGGTGCGGGCGGATGACGTAGCTTACTTTTTCAGTGCGAAGCTCGTACTCGACGCATTCGCCGCCGATGTCAGATGGCCCGCCGACGAGATTGGACAGAACACCAAGGCGGGCGGCTTGTGGAGCGGCGTCCATGCAAGGAACTTTTCGCATGGAGTGCACCGTGGCTTTTTCCATTCCGCCGCCAAGGGCGAGCGCAGGGAGTGAGCAGCAGAGCAGGGTGAGAATCCAGCAGGTCTTCATGAGAGTCTCCAGATAAATCATCGGCAGAATCGGCGAGGACTGGAGTCGTGTGCGTGGAGAGCAGGATGCAAAAAGAAAGGGGCCGCTGGGAACCAGCGGCCCCGGTTGTTTCATAACATTCCGGCCTAGATTTTGAATGCAAACTTTGCAAGCAGATAGGCAACGGTGGTTGAGACTCCAACTCCGATGAAGCCTGGAATCATGAAGCTGTGATTGAGCAGATACTTTCCGATGTGGGTGGTGCCAGTGCGGTCCATGTTGATCGCCGCGAGATCGCTTGGGTAGAAGCAGAAGAAAAAGTAGGCGTAGCTGGCGGGCATGAGGCCAAGCATGAGGTGAGCGGGCAGTCCGAGCGCAATGCCAAAGGGCATCATGACGGTAAGCGTGGCCGCCTGACTTTTGACGAACGCCGAGACGCAGAACATGGCGATGGCGAAGGTCCAGGGCGCGGCCTGCACCATCAACCTCATTTTGGCGATGAGGAATGGCTGGTTGGCGGTTACAAACGTATCGCTCATCCACGCGATGCCGAAGATGGAAACTACGGCGGTCATGCCGGCGGCGAAGACACTGGCTTTTGCGATGTCAGCGGCCTTGATGTTGGTGGCGAAAAGAATGAGGGCGCCAAAGGCCAGCATGATCATCTGCACAACCATGGTCATTGGAATTGGTTTGCCGTTTACCAGCGGCAGGATGTTGGGGACGTGGTATCCGGCGTTTACGAATGTGTCCCGGAGGGCGAGGATGACGATGAAGAGCACGCCGGAGAAGAAGATTGCCACGGACGGTTTTGCAGTGCGCGGAAGAACTTTGTCCAACGTGGTTACGCTGACATCGAGCTGATCGCGAAAGGCCGGGTCTTTGAGTCGCGCCTGAAACCCGGGATCCTTGTCGAGATCTTTGCCGCGGTTGATGCTCCAGAGAGCGGCGGCCAGCACACCTACGAGACCGGCAGGCAGAGTGATCTTCACAATGTCAAAGATGGTGACGGGCGTGCCCATCTTGATGGAGTATCCGAGGAAGGTGGTTACGGCAGCGGCTACGGGACTGGCGGTGATTCCCATTTGCGCGGCGACGCTGGAGATGGCCATGGGACGCTCGGGACGCACGCGGGTTTTCCATGCGACGTCGGCAATGACGGGGAAGAGAGCGTAAACGGCGTGCCCGGTGCCGACACAGACGGTGAGAAAGAACGAGCAGAGCGGCGCGAGGATGGTAACGCGGTCGGGATGCGCACGCAGCAGACGCTCAGCAAGTTGCACGAGGTAGTCGAGGCCTCCTGCGACCTGCAAGGCAGAGGAGGCGGTGACCACTGCCAGGATGATGAGCATGACCTGGATGGGCGGGTCTGAAGGAGGGACGCGGAAGACGAATACCAACACCGCTACGCCGAGACCACCGATGAGTCCGAGAGCGATGCCACCGCGCCGTATACCGAGAAGAATGGCAGACAGGACCAGGAAAAATTGAATGAAGAACATTAGCATGATGAAGTCCTGAGTTGAGCAGATTGGAAAAGCCCATTATGGCAGACACCGGGCGAGATTACGCCCAGGATTCTGGCGAGCGAGAGATGAAAAGCGGAACCGCCGATTGGGTTAGTATCACGTTAATTTTTTGCTCAGACTTGACAGCGGCGGAGCGAGTCAGGTAAAAACACGACACGATGTTGAACGCGATCCTCATCACGACCATGGCCATGTGTATGCAGATGATGTGCATGCGCAGCCCCGTGGGCGTGCTCGAGAGTTCGCAAAAGCGTAAGTAGCCAAGCAAACATCACGAGTTTCCAAACGACCCACGGCAGAGAGCCTGGGTCGTTTTGTTATTTGGAATAAATCTGGACTGGAATAAAGGAGCGCACGCGATGCCTGAAAACGAGAGAAAGCAGCATTTTGCCACCCTGGCCCTGCACGGCGGCCAGAGCGTAGATAGGACAACCAAGGCACGTGCGGTGCCGATCTACCAGACCACCAGCTATGTGTTCGACGATAGCGCGCACGCGGCCCGGCTGTTTGGGTTGCAGGAGTTCGGCAACATCTACACGCGCATCATGAATCCGACTACGGATGTTTTTGAGCAGCGGATTGCGGCTCTGGAAGGTGGCGTTGCTGGACTGGCGACGGCCTCCGGGCAGGCGGCTGAGACCTTGGTGATTACTACGCTGGCGGGAGCAGGAGATGAGATTGTCTCGACGACTTCGCTCTACGGCGGTACCTATAACCTGTTCCACTACACGCTGCCGCGGCTGGGCATCACGGTGAAGTTTGTGGACGCCGACGACTTCGACGGACTGCGCAAGGCGATCACGCCGAAGACCAAGGCGCTATACACGGAGACGCTTGGCAATCCGAAGCTGGACGTGGCGGACATTGAGACTCTGGCGAAGATCGCGCACGATGCGGGAATTCCGCTGGTGATCGACAACACGTCAGCTTCTCCGGCGCTGGCACGCCCGATTGAATGGGGCGCGGACATCGTGGTGAACTCGGCGACGAAGTTCATCGGCGGGCACGGAACGACAATCGGCGGAATCATTGTGGACGCGGGAAAATTTGATTGGACCGCATCACCGCGATTCAAGAAGGATTTTGTTGATCCGGACCCGAGCTATCACGGCATCAGCTACACGACTGCATTTGGGAATTTGGCGTTCATCCTGAAGGCGCGTGTGCAGGGATTGCGCGACACGGGTGCTGCGCTGTCACCGTTTAACTCGTTCCTGCTACTACAAGGTGCGGAGACACTACATCTGCGGCTGGAGCGGCACTCGGAGAATGCGCTGAAGGTCGCGAACTATTTGGAGACACATCCGGGCGTGGAGTGGGTGAATTATCCGGGATTGGAATCCAGCAAGTATTACGAGCGCGCGAAGAAATATTTACCGAGCGGACGTGGCGCGCTGGTGACATTCGGAATCAAGGGCGGCTTTGACGCGGGGCGGAAACTGATCGACTCGGTGAAGCTGTTCAGCCACGTAGCAAATATCGGCGATGCAAAGTCGCTGATCATTCATCCAGCATCGACGACTCACGCACAGTTAGCAGACGCAGAGCAGGTGGACACCGGTGTAACGCCAGAGCTGGTAAGGCTTTCCGTGGGCATTGAAGATGTGCGCGACATCATTGCAGACCTGGCGCAGGCGATTGAAGCTGCGAATGGCACCACGCATACGCAACCGGAGACGGCTGGACAGGGACGAGGGAAATAGCAATGGCTTCCGATGTATCTACACGACTGCATCTGACGCAGGGAACGGTCTCGATTACTAAACGGGGACCGTTCCTTCTGGAGAGTGGAAGGACGCTGGAGTCGGCGAGCTTGCGCTATGCGATTTACGGCGAGCCCAACGCGGATTGCAGCAACGTGACGCTGGTGTGCCATGCGTTGTCTGGGTCGTCGAGGGTGGACCAGTGGTGGCCGGACCTGCTGGAGAGAATCTTCGACCGCGAACACGAGTGCGTAGTGTGCTTCAACGTGATCGGCTCATGCTATGGATCGACCAGTGCGGCTTCGCTGGACCCCGCGACGGGGAAGCCATACGGAGCGCGGTTTCCTCAGGTGACGGTGCGGGACTGGGTGCGTTCGCAGAAGATCGCGTTGCAGGAGTTGGGGATCTGGCATCTGCGGACGGTGATTGGTCCGTCGATTGGCGGGATGCAGGCGCTGCAATGGGCGGTGGAATTTCCGGAGTGGGTGGACCGCGTTGTGTCCATGGGCACAACGCAGTTGAACGCACTGGGACTCGGGCTAAATCACCTGCAACGCGAGGCGATACGGCTTGATCCCGAATGGCGCGGCGGCGACTACTACGACGGGCCAGGACCGCGCGAGGGACTGGCGCTAGCGCGGGGAATTGCGATGACGACGTACAAGTCTTCCGAACTCTTCCACGAGCGTCACGGACGCAAGCCCGACCGGAAGGGCACGGTGCCGTACGCGCAGGAGAGTGGGCGATTCGATATTGCCGGCTATCTGGAGTACCAGGGAAAACTCTTCTGGCAGCGCTTCGACGCGAACGCGTACATCACAATCACGCGCGCGATGGACTTGTGGGATCCGCTGCGGGATTGGCAGGGCGAGGCGTGGGAGCGGATTCGCGCGAAGGTGCTGCTGTTTGGAATTTCGAGCGACGTGCTGTTTCCGGATAACGACGTGTGCTTGTTTGCCGAAGAAGTGCGCGCCGCAGGTGTGGATTGCCGCTACGAAAGCGTGGAGAGCGCGCACGGACATGACTCGTTCCTGGCAGAGCCGGATAAGTTGATTGGCTTGCTGAAGGAATTCCTTGCCGAGGATGCGCCCGTTGGGAACTCCTTTCGCGGAGTGCAAGCGGAAATCGAGAGAATAGCGGCGGACTAGGCGCGAGCAGAGCCAAGGGAAGGCCGCTGCTTCCGGAGTTAACGCCAAAAGAGGAGCGCTAATCTGGGCACCAAGAGTAATGCCAACATAGAAAGAACGACCCCCGATTAGAGTCGGGGGTTTCTTGTGTGCGCGTTCGATGCGCTCACATCATTTTCATCTTGGTGTAGCGCTGGATGTCTCCGCGGAAGAAATACACCGAATAGATGGCGGCGGCGACGGTTCCCCATTTCATTAGGCTTTTCATAGCTTCTCCTTCTCTTTCTGCGGTTATGCCGCGTTGGTTTTGCGATTGCGTGCGATGAGTTCTTCGATGACAGTGCACGCCTCATCGACAGCGGCGCGCACTGGATCACTGAGACCGAACTGCCCGTCAAGATCGGCATTGACGGATGCAGGTTGGCAGCCCACTACGAACATGCGGCTTACTTTGCCTCCGAGGTGTTGAACGAGTTGGAGCACGGCTACGGGGTTCATGGAATGAGCGTCGATAGCAGACTCCGGAGCGGACTCATCGGACTGCGGGAGTTGCGGTTCGATGGTGTAGATGGTGCCAGGCGGGCCAGCGCCGGGGACGGCATCGGCGAGGATCACCAAATCCCATGGCTCCATGAGTGCGTAGGCGAGATCGTAGCTGCGAACGCCGTAGTCCACGACGCGGACGTCCGGCGGCAGCGCACGTTGAGCCAACCGCTCCACCACTTCAACGCCGAATGCGTCATCGCCGAGAAAGATGTTGCCTACCCCGGCGACGAGAACCGTTGGTTGGAGATCAGTCATACGAGTCCTCGCTGTTGAGCGGCTCCACTTCTTCTGGCGAGAAGAAGAAGCGATGGCCGGGCTGGCGGAGCATCCCGAGATCGCGACCGGGATCGTTTTCGAGAACGACGGCGAGGTGGAAGCGATCTTCAAAGTCGCGCTCGATGGCCTCGATGATGGCGACCTGGCCTTTCAGCGCCATGTCCATGATGTCGGCGGATTTCCGCGGGCGAAGTCGTACGCGATCTCCGGGCTTTACTTCAACGCCGAAGATGGAGACGCTGGCGACGGGCGCACTGCTGGTTTCCGGGTTATCGAAATTCAGACCGTCGAAAGTCGGAATGTCTGGATTGGAGTTCCACTCGGTCATGGCCGCTCCTCGACAGAACGCATTCCGCGGATAGTGCCGTGAGTGCGGGTGAGTTGCGCGCGCGCGTTCTGCTCGGTGCGCTGGAGCAAATTGCGGACGTGTTCATTGGTGTGGCTCATCTCGCTTTTCTCCGCGTCGGTGAGTGTGAGCACGCGGAGGGTGAGCATCTCGTCCATCTCGGTGGCGTCGTAAAAGTTCGAGGCGCTTTCAGGCGCGATCTGGGGATAGTCGTAAAGAACGATGGGCGAGCAGAGCATCATGTCGCGCTCAGGTTCCGTGCCGACGAGCACGGGAAAATTTCCAAGGTTGCGGCACAAGGCGGCAGATTCCTGCGATTCGGCAGGCGGATCGAGCATCGACACGAACTCGGCGTTGGTTGCGGTCAGGATGGTATGCGCCGAGAGCAGCGAAGAGAGAAGCGCGGTGTTGCGCTCTATGTCGTGAGCGGGCGCTTGCCATGGCATCGGCGTTGTGTTGGCGACGTCTATGGTGAGCTTGAGTAGGTAGTTGCCCAGTTTTTGCGTGGTGATGGAGATTGTTCCGGTAACTTCAGCCTGAGTGTTGGTTACCCTGCCTGCGAGCTTATCGTTGCGGTCGAGCATCGATTCGAGCTGCATGATGGCAGGGAAGGTGAAGTGATGTTGCTGACCGACGAAGAGATTGGCGACGGGGAAGTCTACTCTGCGCTCGATGGGTTCGTCCCAACTTTCGAAAAGCTCACCGTCGATAAGCAGCGATGGCACGGGCTCGGAGCGGCCATCCGCAGCCTGCATATATTGGCGCGAGAGCAGATGCAGAAAGCGAAGCTGAATGTGTATGGAGGCATCGACGTCGGTTTGCGTCTGCAATAAGCATTCGGAGTGCATGGTGCTGCGCTCAGTTCCGAGGGTGACCTCGGGATAGGCGGGCGGATAAAGGATTCCGAAACTCCATCGCTGACGATTCTTGAGAGCCGAAGGGCGATACGGGTAGAGCATGTAGCCCTCATAAAGCACGGCGTCGGCAACTTTGCGAGCGAGTTCGAGGTTCATGATTTCACCTCTTCGGTTTGCGCGATCATGCGCTCAATGGTTTGATCCCATGTTGGAATGCCGTGCTGCGCCCTGAAACTGTAAAGCTTTTCGAAGACGTCGCGACGCAGGCAGAGCCACGCAGTGTTCGGGTAATGCTGGTCCATCATCTCCTTCCAGAGCTTGATGGGAAGGCGATAGTTGGCGTCGCGGTCCCAGGGAATCTGCGCGATTTGCAGACCCATGCGTCCGGCGTGAAAAACGGTTCCGCTGAAGAGCATGGTGACGGGAAGTTCTCCTTCATCGAGCCCGTAGATGTATTTGGTGATGGCCACATTGAAATCAAATGTGCAGGGCACAGGCACGCTGAAAACGGTGCTGGCGTCAAAGCCAGGAACGTTGACGGTGGTGTTCGTCCAGAGCAAAGGGTGGACGGACTTGCTCCATCGCTCGGGTTCGCCGAAGAGTTCTTTCAGGTGCCCCTGCTCTTCGGTAGTGTAGCGACGACGCGCTGGTTCTATCTGCACCTGAACGCGCAGGGCGATGGAGTGGATTGGCATCTTCTCCGCGTCGGTGGCGCGGACCTGGAAGTTGATAAGCGGAGTGGCCGCGTTGGGCGTGACCTCCGCGCCTTCGATCTGGAAACGCAGGTCAGGCACGAGTTTCCTCCGTGCTGGCCTGCCTGAGTTGAGCGAAAAAGTTGTCGATCTCCTTCCAAACATCCTGCCCGCCGGATAGGCCTCGCCACTTGGTACGAATGATGCCGACGAGGTGGAGACATTGATCGATGGGAGCGCGGTAATACTGTGGTGGAGTGGAAAGACGATTGACCAGCAGAGCTTCCACATCCGGCTCAAAGGTTTGAAGGATTGGGTTGCGCGCGACAACTTCATTCCAGTACTCGAGGTCGAGTGAGGATTCCATGGCTCCGCCGGGACTGGGATACTGGGCGATGACGCGAGCGGCTGCGGAGTTGTGGACGAAGAACGCGAGGTTGATTGGGATGAGAAGCGACTCCCACTCCTGATCGTCCATGGTGAAGTTGGCGAGGCGTCGAGCGTCGCGCGGAATGCGGCGGAAACGTTGGCGGGCATTGCCTTCGAAGAGAATTGAACAGGCTTCGCAGGCGCAGGTGACGCGACGTTTCTCCAACTCCAGCAGATGCTGGTGCTGTGAGGCGAGCTGGGCGGAGCATAGCTCGCACACCTCTACGGCTTCGCGCTGCGGACGCACGAACTTCTGCAGAGCTGCGAACGATGCTCGCCCGGAGTTGGGTGCCAAGGTCGTCATCGGCGGCCTAAGCGGGCGGCAAATGCGGCATGCGGGGATCGATGGGAGCACGGGCGTTGGCATTAATTCCGGTCGCATCGCGGGCGGTGCGTCCGTTGCCCTCGCGTCCGGCTTCTTTGCGGCCTTCGTAGGCCCACTCTTCTCCGCGCTTGGTTCCGTTGGTGTGAGCGTCAATGTCACGCGGCGGATTTTTCATAAGTAGTTTCCTCTCTTGTAGCGGGCTGAATGAGATTGAGCGGCACGAATCCTGAGGCGGAGGCAAGCGCGCCTTCGACTACAATTTCGACCACCTCAGGTGCGGCTTCGAGGATTGCCTGCTCGACAGTAGTCTTGAGCGCGTCCACCGACGAGTGGCATCCGTGGCCTGAGCTTTCGATCTTCAAACGGACTATGGCGTCTGCGATGCCTACGACTTCTGCGCTGCCACCTTGCTTGCGAAGTTGGGGGGCAGCAGTGGTGACAGCGTGGGCAATGCGTTCTTCGAGCGGGACGGGATGAACTCCATAGAGCACGAGAATGCCGCAGACTAGTGGATCACTACCGAGTTTGGCGAGCGATGCGCGTCCGGCTTCGGTTGCGTCAAGCACCTCGACGATGCGCGACACGACCGAGCCGTGCAGGTCCATGACGGATTGCAGGAGATCGAGCGCGGTGGCTCGCGCGTCAGCATCGGTAAGATTGCTGACGCGCTCGACCATCTGCTCGATTCGCGCGGTGTGCGATTGAAAATCGCCGGCTGTCATTTCGTTTCTTCCACCTTCTGGATTTCCTTTTGCATGTCTGCCTTCTGCGTTCCAAACATGGGCGAGTGACGTGTCTCGATTACCTTGCCATTGCCGAGATACATGTGGACTCCGCAGGGCAGGCACGGATCAAAGCTGCGCACGGCGCGCATGATGTCTATGCCCTTGAAGCTCTGCGGGCCGTTCTCCTCGAAGAGCGGAGTGTTCTGCACGGCGTCTTCATAGGGACCGGGCGTACCGTAAACATCGCGCGGATTGGCATTCCAACAGGTTGGCGGATAAGGATGGTAGTTGGCGATCTTGCCGTCACGAATGACAACGTGATGAGAGAGAACGCCGCGTACCGCCTCATGGAATCCGCAGCTGATGGCCTCTTCTGGAACCTTAAAAGGCGCCCAGGTTTTGGAGTTGCCAACGAGGAGTTCCTGCATTGCCTGCTCGCAGAAGTAGAGGGCGCAGCCAGCGGCGTAGGCCTGGAAGTAGGTGCGGGCGCGGTCGCGCTCGATGGCATTGCTCCACTTGGGAATCTTCCACTCGAAGCTGGTTTCGGGCATGGATGCAGTCTTGGGGAGATTGATCTGCACGCTGTGTCCGGTGGCCTTGATGTAGCCGATATCAACCAGGCCGGAGAGCGCAGTGGACCAGAGGCGCGCGATGGGACCGCCGCCGGTATCGAGCGCGAGGTGGTCGCCGGTACGTTTGTCATACCAGCGCGGAGACATGACCCAGGTGTAGTTTCCGTTGAAATCGCGCTTCTGCGGGCGCGGCGTTGTGGTCTGGTTCCAGGGATGATGCTTGTCCACGGCATTGCCAAGAGGATCGGTGCGCACGAAGGTCTCTTCGTTTTGCCAATCGTCGTAGTAGGAACTGCCGAGCAGGATGCGGAGGCCGAGGTTTATGTCCACGAGGTCGTTGGTAACAAGCTCGCCATCAACGACGACGCCGGGAGTGACAAACATACTGCGTCCCCAGTTGGACATATGCTCGTACTTGTAGTCACAGACGGCGGGATTGTTGAAAGAACCCCAACAGCCAAGCAGGACGCGGCGCTCGCCAACCTTTTCGTATCCGGGTAGCGCGTCATACCAGAATTGGAAAAGATCCTCGTGCAAGGGCAAGCACTTCTTCATGAACTCCACGTACTTCATGAGGCGCACGAGGTAGTCGGTGAAGAGCTGGATGGTGGCGACCGTGCCAGTGCCTCCGGGATAGAGAGTGGAGGGATGGACGTGGCGGCCTTCCATGAGGCAGAACATCTCGCGGGTGTAGCGGCTGACCATGAGCGTTTCGCGATAGAACTCTCCGGTGAAGGGGTTGAGCGCGGTCATGATGTCAGAGATGTTGCGGTAGCCGTGCTTGTCCGAGTTGGGAGCTTTTGTATGTTTGGCCTTTTCCCACACGGAGGGATTGGTTTCCTTGACCATCTGTTCGCAGAAATCGACGCCGACCAGATTGTCCTGGAAGATGTTGTGGTCAAACATATACTCGGCAGCTTCGCCGAGATTGATGATCCATTCTCCGAGCACGGGAGGCTTCACGCCGAAGGCCATGTTCTGCGCATAACAAGCACAGGTGGCGTGGTTGTCTCCACAGATGCCGCAGATGCGACTAGTGATGAAGTGGGCGTCACGCGGATCTTTGCCCTTCATGAAAATGCTGTAGCCGCGGAAGATGGAAGAGGTGCTGTAACACTCCGCGACCTGTTTGCTCTCGAAATCAATCTTGGTGAAGATGCCGAGACTGCCCACGATTCGGGTAATGGGGTCCCAGTTCATCTCGACAAGGTTTCGCTTCTTGCTCTGAACTTCAGATAATGATTCGGTAATGGTTCCCATGTTGATCGATCCTCTCAGGCAGCTTTGCGGCGTGGCGCAGTCTCATATGCGCCGGGTTTGGGCTGGTAGCCGGTAATGAGTTGATGGCCGCGACGACGCCATTCGGGTTCTCCGTTGACGGTGCTGTTGGTGATGGCGCGCAGGCTGCGAATCATTTTGCCGTAGAGGGTGAGTGCGGCAGTGGAGAAGCGCGCGCCGGAAGGCTCATCCATGAAGGGCATGAACATATCCGGGAAGCCCGGCATGGTGCAGCCGATACAGATCCCGCCGACGTTTGGACATCCTCCGATGCCGGCCATCCAACCACGCTTGGTGACGTTGCAGTTGACGACCGGACCCCAGCAGCCGACCTTGACGAGACACTTCGGACTGCCGTACTCGATGCTGAAGTCATCCTGCTCGTAGTAAGCCGCGCGGTCACAACCTTCATGCACGGTCTTGCCAAAGAGCCAAGTGGGACGGAGTTGCTCATCAAGCGGAATCATGGGCGCCAAGCCTGCAGCCTGGAAGAGCAAGTAGAGAACGGTTTCCATGAAGTTGTCTGGCTGCACGGGGCAGCCCGGCACGTTGACGATGGGGAGGCCTGCTTTGGAGCGCCACTCCCAGCCGAGATAGTCGGCGAGGCCCATGGCTCCGGTGGGATTGCCGGCCATCGCGTGAATGCCTCCGTAGGTGGCGCAGGTTCCCGCGCCGACAACGGCCAGCGCCTTGGGAGCAAGACGGTCGATCCACTCGCAGGTCGTGATGGGCTGACCGGTTTTGGGATCGGTGCCCATGGCTGCCCAATAACCCTGCTGCTTGATGTCTTCATTCGGAATGGAGCCTTCGACGACGAGGACGAAGGGATCGAGTTCGCCGCTCTCGGCCTGATAGAAATACTTCATGAAGTCGTCGCCGACTTCATAGGCGAGCACGGGATTGTGTAGGTGAACTTTAGGCAGGCCAGGGATGGCTCCCATGACCACATCCTCAATGCTGGGTTGCGAGGCGGCGGTCACTGACACTGAGTCGCCATCGCAACTGAGGCCGGCGGTGATCCACACGATGTGCACATCACTAACAGCGGGTTTGTTGCCGAACGTAAGAACGTCTGCCGGCATGTTGCTGCTCCTTTCAGCGGAAGGCGCTGGTCGCTTTGAGAGGCGGGCAGCGCGGGCGGTTAAGCGAGAAGCCAAGCCTTGACGCTGGACCGGACGATCAGTGAGGGTGACGGTTCAATCAAAGCGGTGCCTCGAATGTGAAACGCTATGGCTAGAACGAGGCGTGTGATGGCAGGCAACCGGCGCGAAGATGCCCGGTGAATGTTGTGCATCTTGCGGGAAGCGGAGGTGCGGAAAATGCGGACGAGAGCAGAGTCGTTGTCGCGGGAAAAAGCGAATAGACAAGCTGTGGTGAGAGCCGGAAAACAGATAACTTTGCGAGAGAGAGTTGCCGTCCGATCTTCACATCGCAGGAGCAGGAGATTCCACAGGGCCAAGAGAGCTCTGCCGGGGTTCTTTTCAGAGGCGGTGGGAGACCGGGGGACTCATGTGTTTGCCTTAGGGCAAAGAGAGCGAAGGGCAATATGCCCCTGAAAATGCCTGCGAGGTACAATAGAGACACTCAAAACCTTGCAGCCGCTTACGCGGCGGTGAACGTGAGAAGTAGAGGACCAGCGTGGAAGTTCTGTTTCAAGAACCCGTGACCGTAGTTGAGGTAGCTGCCCCTCCGCAAATGGCGGAGTGGCGTCCGTTTCGATCCAAGCGCTGCCGCACGTTTCTTCTACTCTCGGTGCTCACGCTGCTGGGAGTCCTCATTGCCGGATATCATCCGGGAGCTGAGGACGATGGCGTATATCTGGCGGCCATTCAGCATAACCTCAATCCCAGACTGTTTCGCGTGGATGCTGATTTCTTTGCGTTGAAACTGCAGGCAACAGTATTCGATACGTGGATGGCGGACTTAATCCGCATTACGCATATTCCGATTTCTGCGATGGTGCTGCTCTGGCACCTGCTGACCATCTTTGCCATCTTGGCGGCCTGTCACCGGATTGCGTCGCGTTGCTTTAAACGGGAATCCACATGCTGGTGCGGAGTGGCACTGGTAAGTGTGTTCTTCACATTGCCAATCACAGGGACTGGGCTTTATATCATCGATCAGACCTTGGTTCCGAGGGCAATTGCTACGGCACTGGTGCTATTTGCGGTGGACTATGTGCTGGCGCGGAAATATTTTGCGGCTTGTGTGCTGCTGGTGTTGTCGTTCCTGTTTCATCCCGTGATCGCGGCATTCGGATGTTCTTTATGTTTTTTCCTGGCGGTTCCGTGGCCTCTTACAGGCGGCTTTCAGATGCCTGTGATGGTGGGAGCGATCGTGCCTGTGGGGTGGATGTTTGCTCCGGTCTCGCCGGCGCTGCGCGCCGCAATTAATCTACATGGTTATTGCGTACTGTCGAGATGGCTCTGGTACGAATGGGTGGGTGTGGTTGCTCCGGTTTTCCTGCTGCTCTGGCTGGCCCGCAGTGCTCGGCGCGGCGCACCGACCAGCAAGCGAAAAACCCTGGGACACTTGGCTACGCGCACGGCAGTGTACGGAATCTTCCAGCTTGCGGTGGCGTTGCTGATCATGCTGCCTCCTGCGCTGGAACGAATGCGTCCGCTTGAGCCGATGCGTTATCTCCACCTGCTGTACGTAATGATGATCTTGTTGGGTGGGTGCTTGTTAGGAGAGCACGTTCTAGGAGAACACCCTTGGCGCTGGGCAGCATTCTTTCTGCCTGCGGCGATCGGAATGTTTCTGGTACAGCTTTCGCTGTTCCCCTCCAGCCCACACCTGGAGCTTCCCGGAATACATTCGTCGGATCCGTGGCTTCAGGCGTTTACGTGGGTGCGCAACAACACTCCCGAGGACGCCTATTTTGCGCTCGGGCCGGATTACCTTCACCGTCCGGGTGAAGACAGTCATGGCTTCCGCGCCTTGGCTCTGCGCTCTGCCCTTGCGGACAACTGGAAGGATTCGGGAATGGTGTTGACGTCGTCGCAACTCGCCGACCGCTGGCAGACAGAGGTTACGGCGCAGAACGCAGGCCACGCAGACTGGCAGCACGTTTCAGGCGAAGACCTGCAAAGGCTGAAGGCTCAATTTGGCGTGAACTGGGTGATTCTGGAGCGACCGACCTCGGTGACGTTGAACTGTCCGTATCACAACGCGGCACTGGAGGTTTGCCGGATCGATTAGGCAAACCTCCAGTGCGATTCTCAACATACCTTCTAATCAGCTAAATCATTTGATCGGCAGCCTACGTCACAAGCCAATGGCTGCTATGGCCAGGCGTAGGTCACGCGCCAACCATCTCCGTGCGCCGCATCCGGATTTTCAGTGTGGCAGAGCGGTTGCATAGCTGTGCAGAGCGGAGCTGTTGGGGGCGCCGACTGCGGTATCGGCTGAACCGCGTTCTGCTGACTGCTTCCGGGCACTTCGAAGACGTACAAAGAGTGATTCAGGATGGTTTTCAGCGGGTACTGAAGCAGCCATCGGTAGGCGTAATGATTTTTGAGAAGCTCTCCTGAAAGATGCGTGGCACTGACTACCACCAGTCCGGTTGGACGGTCTTCTTCCGCGAGTTGCGTGTATCGAATGCCGTAGAAAGCCGGGTCAACCTCGCCTACGTACGCCAGGTGAATGGGTTCGTTGGGATGCTGATCCTGGAAACGGCGGAGCGCAACCATTCCTTGTCCCCAGTCAGTATTGCTGATGCTCAGCAAGCGCCATGTGGATGCAGGCTTCTCGATCACGGTGAAGTAGGAAAGGTAGTCGGGAGCATAGCGGGCGATGTCGGCAGCCTGCGCGACGAGCAACACCAGCAGGATGAGGCGAGTCTTGCTCCAACTCCACTGGGCGTGGCGAGCGGCTTCGATGAGGGCTCCCACGAAGAGCAGGAGAAAAGGGTACAGCGGCAATACATGACGAACACCGATGTTAATGTGCGACGTCATTGCAAAGAGCAGGTAGATTGCAGGAAAAATGCTCATTAACAAGAGGTCGCGCCAACCGTCGACACGGCGGCGAATCACCACGTACACACCTGCGGTTCCCATGACCAGAATGATGAGCGGCCACTTCAGGAGCATTGCGACAGGGAAGTAGAGTTTCCAGCCGGTGGTGGAGTATTGGCCGAGGAAGAAGCTGCGATGGCCTTCCATATTGTGTGCGACCACCATACCTAGTCCGGTCAGCCATTCACAGGCCGGAATAAAAATGGTGATGGCAGTCTTGGGAGTGGGCATTTCGTACTGGAGAAGCTTGGTGTATCCCGAGAAGTACAGGCTGACCCATTGGTCGGCGAAGGTGACTTGCGAGACGTGAAAGAAGTATCCGGCCCAGACCACCAGAGAGGTGAGGAAGAAGACAGCAGCAGTGCGTTTCCATTGCAGGCCCTGAGGGTTGACGCGAACTTCTCCAGGCGCCAGAACGAACACAAGCAGCAGGATCAGCGCCAGCAGCGGCGGACTGTTGAACTTGGATAGCAGGAGGAGGCCGAGCACAACCGCCAACAGGACGGCTTGTGCCCGCGAAGGGTCGCGCCAATAGCGCATCCACTGCACGACGGCTGCGAAGACGAACAGGCATCCCACGCCGTCGATGTTGGCGAGTGAGAAGTGCGCAATCAGGTCTGGCGATAACACGGCGAATGCGAGGACGAAGTTGGCCGTAGTCTCCGAGAAGAGGCGGCGCGCGGTGGTCCAAAGCAGGAGCAGGAGCGCAACCCCAAGCACAACGCAGACCGAGCGCGTGGGCCACAGCCACTGCTCAGGCGCTGGTGTGACTGGACGGACCTGGACCTCTGTGTAGCGGTAGCTCCAGTCCGATTTCAGCATGGGGATGGTGAAGAGAAGCCGCGCCAAAGGGGGCTGATCGTGCCACTGTTTGAACTCGCCGAAGCGCCACGCTTCGAGGCCCGCAACAATGTGCTCCGGTTCATCATTGGTGAAAGACTGGGTACGGATGAACCAGCCGCACTGCAGAACGAAGAGCAGTAACAGAAGAGGAATCAGGAACCAGCTTGTACGGCTGAGTCTGGGTGTGTCAAAGGGCATTGGGTGATGGACTCTGAGTTGGGCGGCTGACAGGCAACGCGCCAGTTTTGCCGCGTCCCGCTGAGCGTGCTCGACGGAAAAATCAGCATCATCAACTCAGAGTATCGTAGCATGGCTGCACTGTGAATTGCGGCGATGGCGGCGGCTCGGCGGTGATCGTGCATTGCATGATTCATGGCAGCGTGTCTAGCTCACATTCACGCTGCATTCACATTAGCTGGCTTATCAAATCTTCACGTATGAAGATCTCCTGTGTTCGCCAGCCTTCCTCGGGATTCGACTTCGCATCTTAACTAACACGACTCCGAATTGAAGGTGTGGATGTGCCCAGCTTTTTGTTTGTTAGAAACACTCTGCAGTTTTTGCGGACTTCCCCCCTTCACTTGATATTCATTCTGGTATTCACAACGCTGACAGCGTTGCCACTCGTTGATTGCGGAAGCAGATCTACCGAGTCCAGCTCTCCACCTTCCCCTACTCCGAATTCATGTCCTTCGGTTACGTTGGCCGAGAGCACAGGGCCATTGACGGGAGTGGCTCCGTTTCCTGATCCGGCGCCGCTGCCCCCTTTGAACCCGGGCACAACCAGCGCGGGATCGGTATGTGTCTCGACTCCGGCGAACAATGCTACGGTGACTTCGCCCGCACACATTGTGGCAGCAGCGAGCCTTGTGAATCCGATCGATCACATGCGCGTGTACATTGATGGCACGGCTGAGTACTTCACGTTTTACAACACGGTGGATGCTTTGCTGTGGATGGACCCAGGCAGTCACTCAGTAGAAGTGATTGCGACTGACAAGAGTGGAAACGATGTGAGCACAAGTTTCACTGTGAACGCTGTTGCGCCGCAGACTCAGACGATCAGCAGTTTGCAGAACTTGCCGGGTTGGCAGCCCTGCGCATCCGTGTTCCCGCCTGGAGATCCTCGCGCGGGACAAGTGTGTGCGGCCGGAGCTGGACAGGCGGTTACGGCAATGACCGAGGGACAGAGCACGCCGTCGCTGAGCGGCTCTTCTGCAATGTTCACAATGGGTGGATCGCTGGGGTTCGCAAATGAGCTCTACACCAAGTTTCTAGGTGGGGGCAGCAACGTGAGCCACTTTACCTATGACCTGTACTTCATGATCGATCACCCGGAAAATCCGCAGGCTCTTGAGTTCGACGTCAATCAGACGATCAACAATACTCGCTGGGTGTTCGGTACGGAGTGCAATTTCAAGGCCGACGGCAAGTGGGATGTGTGGGATGCACAAGGCGGAGGAGTGGGAGCGTGGGTTGCAACGGAAGTTCCTTGCACGGCGAGCGCGTTTCCGGCGAATACATGGAATCACCTGATCTGGAATTTTGAGCGCGTTGGCAATCAGGTTCACTACATCAGCGTTGCAGTGAATGGCCAAGTTTACAACCTCGACATCTACCAACAGAACCAGTTGGCGTGGTCCATGGAGGATATCGATGTCGCGTTTCAGATGGACATGGACTCACTCCATGATCCGTACACGGTGTGGCTGGATAACGTGAATCTGACAGCGTATTGATTGATTCGCGAGTTGGCCCGGCAAGGCTCAGTAGTGTGCGGAGAAGCTGTGTGGTTTGCGTGGTATGGGATTCTTGCCACGCAAGAGCCGCTCTACTCCGTCCAGAATCGCTTCCAGAAATTCGAGGCAGGAAAGAAGTGCTGCGTGCTTTGAAAGCGAATCTGAGCCTTGATTATTCAATCGACTTCCTCATGCTATGGCAACAGCTTCCCACATTTGCCAACGGCAGATGCTCATAAAGCGTACTAGAAGGTTTCTTACACAATCGGATGCCGATGTTCGTCTTGGGGTGCGTGCTGGCGCAAAGAAAAGCAAAGAGCATGGATTGTAAAGCTGCACGATGAGAGCCCAAGAAAGTAACAGGTCAGAGCTTGAGGGCGGAGTTCTGACCTGGGGATTGAACGAAATGAGCCTTTGCTGAAAAAATTCTGCTGCTACTTGGGTGTTGTTGACTCACGTGCGCTGGCCGCCATTTCGCGGAGAGCACGCTTCAGGAACTTGCCGGTCGAAGTGCGCGGGATCGCATCCACAAACACATATTCGTCGGGGAGCCACCACTTGGCGAACTTCGGCGCGATGAATGTTTCAATCTCATTTCCGCTCAGAGCTGTTCCGGGCTTGAGCACCACAAAGGCCATAGGGCGTTCAGACCATTTTGGATGCGGTACCGCGATGACCGATGCCTCGGCCACAGCGGGATGAGCCATGATGGCGTTCTCCAGGTCGACGGAACTGATCCACTCGCCGCCTGATTTGATGAGGTCCTTGGTGCGATCGCATATCTTGATGTACCCCTCGGAGTCGATTGTCGCTACGTCGCCGGTTCTCAGCCATCCATCGGAGGTGAACTTCAGGGGATCGATTTCCTTGTTGTGATAACGGCCGGTGACGAATGGACCTCGCACTTGGACTTCCCCCATGGCCGCGCCGTCATCTGCAACCTGCTTGCCTGTGTCGTCCATGACACGCATATCTACCCATGGAAGTGCGTAGCCCGAACGCGCGCGGATGGCATAACGCTCATCTTCGGGCAGGGTTCTCAGGTGCGGCTTGAGGGTTGAAACAGTGGCGATAGGAGAGGTTTCGGTCATACCCCACGCGTGAATGACTCTTACTCCGAATTGATCGAAGGCGCGAATCATGGACTCTGGTGCGGCGGAGCCTCCGATGCCGATGCGCATACCGGGGACCAGGTCTCGCTTGTTGGGGCAACGTTCCAGAAGCTGAAGTACGGCGAGCCATACGGTGGGAACACCGGTTGCGAAAGTTACCCGCTCACTTTCACAGAGCTCTACAAGGCTCTCGGCATCCAAGAGCGGGCCGGGCATCACAAACTTGCTGCCCACCATTACGGCAGCGTGCGGAAGTCCCCATGAGAGCACGTGAAACATGGGTACGACGGGGAGAAGCACATCGGCGGAGTTGATTCCGAAACTGTCACCTACAAGCGTTGCCATGGAGTGGAGGACGATGGATCGATGCGAGTACACCACACCTGGAGGACGGCCAGTGGTTCCAGAGGTGTAACACATGGCGGCTGGATCGTTCTCGTCGAGTTCGGGATAAGTGAACTCGCCGGACTCGGCCGCGAGCAGTTTTTCGTAATCACGATAGGGCGCAGGGACGGGTTTGCCGGTGAGAGGGACGACGAAGATTTTCTCAAACGGCACGCGATCGCTGAACTGTTGCAAGAGGGGAAGAAGGATGTCATCGACGATGAGGAAGCGGTCCTCCGCATCGTTTGCGATGTATGCGATGTCCTCGGGATAAAGGCGCAGGTTAAGGGTGTGCACAACACCACCGGCTACAGGGATTCCGAAGTACGCTTCGAGGTGGGCGTAGTGATTCCACATGAGTGTGGCAACACGATCTCCCTTGCGCATGCCTGCCTTGGTCAACGCAGAGGCAAGTTGACGTGAGCGGCGATAAAAATCCTGATAAGTACAGCGATGCAGGGACCGGTCTGGCATTCGCGAGACGATTCCAGAGTTGCGAAAGTAGCGTCCTGCTCTTTCGAGCACGTGTACCAAGGTCAAGGGGTACTGCATCATGGTGGATTTCATACCGTTCTCCTCAACGATTGCTTTATCAGGTTGAAACTGGAAACGGCCCCGGAGTGCGAAAAATATTACTGCCTTGGATGGGGTTGCGCAAGCGTGAGCGCGCCAACATCCTTCAAGATTGCCATCGCGGCGTTGCGGCCGTTGATGCCGATGACGGAACCGCCGGGATGCGTGCAGGCTCCGCAGAGGTAAACCCCGGGCATCGGCGTCCTCGATGAAAGCCGCTTCGACCACATATAAGGTGGAAGTGGGCGAGTTCATTAATTCTCTCGACAGCTACTTAGGATGCTGAAAATGAATTTCTGGGATTGACGATTGTGAACTTCTCAGGCGTCGCGAGAATGCGATTCACTGTCCGTTTATTCGCAAGGTGATCAGGCCAGCACTGCAATCCACTTGCGCCAGAAAAGCCTTGAAACTAAAGTTGCGGCTTGTTGCATGGGGATCACTTTCGAATGAAGCGTGAACTATGAAGAACATAACCGAGGTATTAAGAGAAAAAGAGGCGCAGTTGCAACAAGTTCAGATGGAAGTTGATGCACTGCGTGTTGCTATGAAGCTGTTGTCAGAGGATGGCGACAATCATGGACGCTCTCTGGCTCCGACCGGGACGGAAGCGCGCGTGCAAGAGATCAAAAACTCATCTTCCTCGCGGCAGTTCCCTTAAAGAGTATTTCAGGTGCATAACGCCAGAGTAGAACAGCGTCGCGAAGTCCGCGAAGAGTTGCTTGTGGGCCAGTTGCTAATAGTTGACCTGGTGTTGGATTTACCTGCACATCGCACTAAGGGTGTCGTGCTGAACATCAGCGATGGGGGCATGGCTGTTCAAACATTCCGTCCAATCGGCCACGGACGAGTGTCAGCAATTCAATTCTCGTGTTCTAAAGACACTGATCCCTTGCAGCAATGTGAGGGGCAAGTGGCTTGGCAAGAGTCCAGCGGACTTGCTGGCATCCGCTTTCTGCACAGCCTGCCGGAACTACACCAACACATCATCGACGATCTGCAGGCTAACTCTGATTCTGCGCTGCCGCCGCTGTTCACCTGCAGAGATAAGTCAAGTGGGAGGGAGTTCGATGCCACCTTGCACCTGTTCGCTTGCAGCGCCATGGCTTTGACAGGCGCATCCGGTGTTGCGATCGCATTGGGCGATAGTAGCAGCATGGAATGTCGCGGAAGTGTTGGGACCGCTCCGGAGGTAGGCACGAAGCTTCTGCCAAGCAGCGGTCTTTCCGGCCAAAGCCTGAGTACCGGCGCCATGATCCTTTGCGATGACGCGTGGTCAGACACGCGCGTGAACAGAACAGCTGTCGAGCAGATGGATTCGCGCTCGATCCTCGCAATTCCTATCACGAACGCGGAGAACATTCTCGGACTACTGGAGTCATTTTCGAAAGAGCCCCACCACTTCAACGAGCGCCATGTTGAGAAACTGCTGCCCTTGGTGAAGATTCTAGTCGAAGCGGTTGAGGAAGAGAGTTGCGGCCATACTCGGGATATGGTTGCTCAGCGCGCCGGGATAACTCATCGTTTAGCGACGGATGGTTCGGAGCCGATGCATCTGTTGGACAAGCATTTCTTTGATCGCTCTCAACTCGTTCCGGTTGCGCTAGGGGGATTGGTCGCCCTTTTGATTGTAGGTGCAGGGTTGTCATTGTTATCCTCCCGGTTTAGAAGTAAGTCTGTAGTCGACAATAGCTCCGGAAGTCGCAGGCAAAGTATTCAGTTGTCGAAGGCGTTGATTCGCTTTGATCCCGAAGTGATTGACGAGAAAATTGGAAAGACTTTTAATGTGAACGTCGTTCTGAAGGGTGTGAAAGATCTCTGGTCCGCACCCATGCAGATTCTCTATGACCCTCACAAACTACAACTGGTCACCGTTGAGAGTGGGGGACTACTCGACGGCAATGGGCAAGCTGCTACCCTGGTGCACCGTGTGGATCCATCGCTCGGACGGGTTGACGTGTCGGTTTCACGCCCTCTTACTTCACCAGGAGTGTCGGGTGATGGTGTCGTATTCACGCTCGTGTTTCTTACGAAGGCCAAGGGCTCTTCGAGGCTGCGCGTGACCCAAGCTGGGTTGCGCGACACTTCGACGGGACCTATACCAGTCGACAGTTCCGGGGCAACCGTCACCATCTCTGAAGGCATTGCCGAGAAATCTGGTGAGCAGAATGCGGAGTCTTCCCGTGCGTCGCCGCCACTGCCACGGCTCTTGCCCCCGAGTATCTCGGCTACTCGATCTCCAATTTCCGAGGTGGCCAGTGGGGCAGCGCCCACTGATTCACTGGAAGGTCCGCCGCCAGTTACTACCATCCCGCCGACGTTTCAACCTGCTGCAGAGATAACTGGATTAAAACTTCCGTCAAGTGTTGCGTCACGTGTATCAGGTCCGACGTCTATTAGGCCGAATGTTAGTCCGAGCTTCGAATTGGAACGTACGCTCAAGGGCCACACGAAGTGGGTCACGGCAGTTTCATTGAGCGCCGATGGAGAGCATCTGGTTTCGGGTAGTTGGGATCAGTCCTTGAAGTTGTGGGATGTGTCCACAGGACAGATGATCAGCACGTTTGCCAGTAGGGGCGTCGGAATTCAGGCAGCGGCGCTCAGCCATGATGGAAAGCTGATCGCGGCAGAGGATGCTTCCAACAACATCAAGATTTGGAACGCAACTACGGGTAAGTCAGTTTTGATGCTGAAGGGAGACAGACCCTCTTGGGACAGAAGTTGGGTGTACTCCATTGCTTTCAGTCCTGATGACAAAACACTTGCGGCGGCGCGGGACAGCAAAACCATTCGGTTGTGGGACGTAAGCTCGGGACGTGCGGTTCGTGATCTCACGGGTAGTTCGCGAAACATACAGTATGCAGCGTTCAGCCCGGATGGACGATGGCTCGCTACCGGGGGTGATTCGAAGACCATTCAGATTTGGAATGTGCAAGCTGGAAAAATTTCGAAGACTCTCGCGGGCCACAAGCAGGAAATTTGCGCGGTGGTTTTCAGTCCGGATGGACGATGGCTCGCAACGGCTGGTAAGGATAAGACCGTGAAGCTCTGGAATGTTGCGGCCAACGGAGTTGAGGTTCGCTCCTTCACGGGGCATCAGGATGCAGTGACAACTTTGGGGTTCAGTCCGAACAGCCGTTGGCTCGCAACCAGCGGATGGGACAAGACAATCAGAATTTGGAATGTTGACTCGGGGCGTGAGGTTCAGATACTCACAGGCAACACTCATCAGGTTTATACGCTTGCGTTCGGTACCCATGGCGGATGGCTCGCCACGGGGAGTGTGGATGGAACAATCAGGCTTTGGCGACTTCGTCCGGAAATTGACCTTGCAGTGCTAGGCGAAGACAACAAGGAGCGTGCTCAGAAAGAGCGCGATACCGCATCGGCGGCAATCGTCAAACCTCCGAAATAGGAGATTCGTTGTGTGCGACAAATTTTGGGTTAGTCAGCGAGGCTTGCTGGTCGCATTTCTATTCGTCCTGACATGGTGTGCTAGCCGCACCGCGTGGGCGCAGACGTTGAACTGGGAAGGGCAGACGGGAGTGTTCGTGACTCCGTTCGCGTATGTCGCGCCATCTTCTGAAAGCTTTGGTGCGCCTGTTTTCGCGTATCACTATCTTGATGCTGGAAGTGTAATTGGAGGGTTTCACCAACTCTCCATTACAGACGGGGCGTTTCACCGCGTTGAATTTGGGTACACGCGCAGTATCCATCAGGATGGCACAAGTGTCTTTAGTAGTCTTTGGAGCGACGGATTCAACGCGTTCCACGCCAAGGTAAATTTTCTTGCCGAAAATACTGGCGGTCGAAAGCGATTGCCTGCGCTCTCTGCAGGATTTGTTGTGCGCAGCCAAGTGCGCAACGTGGGTGGGGTAATGCAGGGCAAGGACACTACGAATGCAGACTTCTACGTGGTGGCTACCAAAACGGTGACCCGCGTGCGACAGCTTCCGATGGTGTTCAACTTCGGATGTAAGGCCACGAATGCATCGTTGTTAGGCCTCGCAGGGAATGCTCCTGACTATTCCGCACGCCTGTTTGGCTCGGCGGCGTTCGTGCTGAAGGGACCCGCCAAGAGTTCAATCTTCCTGGCAGCGGAAGCCTTGCAGGAGCCACGGCACTTGGAGGGACTTCCCAGCGCAAGCATACCCACTACACTCGCCTACGCAGTTCGCTTTGTGCCCGCTGGTTCCTTTCCATCCCTTCACCATGGGTGGGGAGAGGCGCAACCGAAGTTGAGCATCGATATCGGTGTTGCACAGGTTGCTGGCACAATCGAGCCCGGAGTGAACCTTGATGCCCGGCATCAGCTCGCCATCGGCGTCTCCTACCAATTCTAGACGCTGGCGCGGATAGCCATAATTCAGCGGCGACTTCAGCAAGACTGGTTGACGCTTCAATGTGGCGGAGAATATGATCGCAGACCCATGTGCAGGGCACACTTCACGATGCCTGCAGTCACATCTCACTGCCCTGCAAACTGGGAAACTTGCTCTCCGGCCCTGAGGCGAAAGTACACTCTATGGTGAAGGCGTTCCGTTCAACCCGGGTTCTAACGCCGGAGGGGCTCAGGCCCGCGACAGTGCTGGCGGAGGGTGGAAGGATCATTGATATAAGTGGCCCCGAAGATGCACCGCCGATAGCTCGTTTGCACGATTTCGGCGACCATGTCCTGATGCCGGGCCTGGTGGATTCGCACGTTCACATCAATGAACCCGGCCGCACGGAGTGGGAAGGCTTTCGGACGGCTACGCGGGCAGCGGCTGCGGGCGGCGTCACCACACTGGTCGATATGCCACTGAACTGTCTGCCTGAAACTGTTGACCCAGATGCATTGGCCGCCAAGCGGGCGGCGGCTCGCGGGCAGGTGTGGGTTGATTGGGCGGCATGGGGCGGGGTGGTGCGTGGCAATTCCGAAGAGATCGGGCCGCTCGTCAAGGCAGGAGTACCCGGCTTTAAGTGCTTCATGATTCACTCGGGGATTGATGGCTTTGCGTGGGTGGATGAGATGTGCTTACGGCTGGCTCTCTCCCGGCTGCGTGGTACAGGTCTGCCCTTGCTGGTTCACGCCGAGGTGACTGGACCCGTGGACGTCGCAACGGCTGGATTGAATCTGGCGGGCGCGGACTGGCGGAAGTATTCGACTTATTTGGCTTCGCGCCCGGACGCGGCGGAGGTCGAAGCCGTCGCTTTGCTGATCCAACTTGCCGAGGAGTACGCGACACCTATCCACGTTGTACACCTGGCCAGCGCACAGGCTCTGCCCCTGCTGTTGGAGGCGCGGAAAAGAGGCGTGCCGATCAGCGTGGAAACCTGCGCCCACTATCTCTGGTTCGCCGCAGAGGCGATTCCCGATGGTGCGACCGAGTTCAAATGCGCGCCGCCAATCCGCCATGCAGCCAATCGCGATGCATTGTGGGAAGCGCTGGATGCCGGACTCATAGACATGATAGTCACCGATCACTCGCCTTGCCCGCCCGCGATGAAGCGACGCGACGAAGGACGATGGGACCGTGCATGGGGCGGTGTGTCCAGCCTCGGTCTCGCTCTGCCTGTAGTTTGGACGGCCATGAAACGGCGCGGTAATGCAGACATGGCGCGCCTGGGCGAGTGGATGGCCGTGGCTCCTGCGAAAAGGGCTGGCCTGACCGGACAAAAAGGCGTTCTAGCCGCTGGCGCGGACGCGGACATCGTTGTCTTCGATCCCGATCAGGCGTGGATAGTAACACCGGAGCATCTGCACTTTCGCCACAAACTCTCTCCCTATCTGGGCGCGGAACTGCAAGGACGCGTGCTTGAGACATGGCTGCGTGGCGAGCAGGTTTTCAGCCACGAGGGTTTTGCCAGCGAAGCCCAAGGCCGAGAGCTGGTCCGGTGTTGAACATTGACCCGGTCATGAGAGATCGCGCGCGCCGTGTCATCGCCGAATGCAGGCGCATAGCCTGTATGACCGAAGAGCCGGGCCGCACTACGCGCCGATTCCTCACCTCACCGGTTCACGACGTTCACGCGCATCTGTGTGCGCGGATGGCGGCCCTGGGGATGACCATTCATGTGGACGGAGTCGGCAATCTGCGCGGGCTGTGGCAGCCACGGGAAGAGAGCGGCAAGCGTCTCATGCTCGGTTCGCACATCGATACGGTGCCCAATGCTGGGGCTTTTGATGGCGTGCTCGGCGTTGTGCTGGCGCTCGAATTGGTAGAGATAGCGCAGGAAATGGCGCTTCCTTTTTCAATAGAGATAATTGCGTTTTCGGAAGAAGAGGGCGTGCGTTATGGCGTTCCCTTTATTGGCAGCCGCGCGGTTGCCGGGGCTTTGGATCCTGCGCTGCTTGACCTTAAAGACGCAGAGGGAGTCACGTTGGAGGACGCTATTCGCGCCTTCGGGCTGAATCCGGAAGAGATTGTGGAAGCGGCTCTGAGTGAGGACGAACTCGGCTTTGTCGAAATGCATATTGAGCAGGGTCCGGTGCTTGAGTCGGAAGGATTGAGCGTTTCGGCGGTTAGCGCAATTGTAGGCCAGACGCGCCTCAGTCTCGAATTTACAGGGCGGGCCAATCATGCTGGCACCACTCCCATGAACTTGCGCCAGGATGCACTGACAGCTGCCGCAGAATGGATTGTTGCTGTGGAGACGCTTGCCCTGCAAACTGAAAAGCTGGTGGCGACAGTAGGCAAAATCGCCGTGGAGCCAAGTGCAGGCAATGTGATTCCCGGAAGCGCGCAGGTGAGTCTCGATCTTCGCCATCCAGATGACGGTGTGCGCGCTACATCTGTTGAGACGTTGCTTGCCCAGGCGAACGCGATTGCCAGCCGCCGCAGGGTGACACTGAAGTGGAAGGGGCAATCGGATCAGCCCGCAGTGCCGATGGATGAGCGGCTCACGGCCTTCATGATGGAGGCGATTGAAGCGGCTGGATACCCGGCAAAGATCATGTCCAGCGGAGCAGGTCACGACGCAATGGTGATGGCTGCCAGAGTTCCAACCGCCATGCTTTTCCTGCGTAGTCCCGGCGGCATCAGCCATAATCCTGACGAAGCCGTACGCGAAGACGATGTGGAAGCCGCGTTGCAAGTGGGGCGCAAGTTTCTTGGGCGTCTGGCGAAAGAGTCTTGCTAAGATCGGAAAACGAGAGGTAGCCTTTGCACCATTTGGGAGCGACACGAAGCAGCCTGAAACCGGATCACCTGTTGCAGACTCCGGACACTTTCGTACGAACGCCATTGCCTGGTGCGGATGGTGTGGAGTTCATCGTCCACGCATCGCCGCAACTAGGTGCGCGCTTCTCGCAGATGACTGCGGAGTTTGCAGTTGGAGGATCGCTTGGACCCGCGCCCGCGCAACGCTTTCTCTACGTGACCGAAGGCGAACTGGAGTTGGATGCTGGTGGCAAGAAATACGTTCTTGCGCCCGGCGGATTCGCCTATCTGCCGCAAGGCACAGCGCATATCGTGCGTGCGTTGGCCGCTACGCGTGCGGCAATCATCGAGAAGATTTATGAGCCTCTCGCTGGCGGTTCAGCTCCCGAGGTTGCTGTGGGCAGTGAGTTCAAAGTGGATCCCGTGCTGCTGATGGGTGACGAAGCTCTGCGTGTGCGCCCGCTGATGCCCGACGGTTTGTCCTATGACTTTGCCGTCAACATCATGACCTACGATCCCGGCGCCGCACTCAGTATGGTTGAAGTGCATGTGATGGAGCACGGCTTGCTGATGCTCGAAGGCGGCGGCATCTATAAGTTGAGCGATTCCTGGTATCCGGTCGAGGCTGGCGATTTTATCTGGATGTCCCCATATTGCCCGCAGTGGTTTGGTGCTTTGGGCAAGCATCCGGCCAAGTATCTCGTTTACAAAGAATTCCGCCGGCATCCGCTGGGAGGAAAACAATGAGCGTTCGGCCCGGACCTACATTTGACGCTCTCACTGCGGAGTTGGCAGCTCTGGCACAAACCTCTGCGGCCGAGCCCCCGGTGGTGACGCGCGTGGTGTTCAGCGAAGCGGATCTGCGCGCCCGCGCTTATGTGAAGGCCTTGTGCACCGAGGCTGGACTCTCGATCAAGGAAGACGCGATCGGCAACACCTTTGCCCGCTGGCAAGGCAGCGATCCGGAACTTGCGCCGATTGGAACCGGGTCGCACATCGACGCGATTCCCAACGCTGGTTCCTATGACGGGACCGTTGGCGTGCTCGGCGGCCTGGAGGCGATTCGTGTTCTGCAACGCGCGGGCTTCCGTCCGCAGCGTTCGATTGAGTTGGTGACTTTTACCGCTGAGGAGCCGACCCGCTTCGGGATAGGGTGCATGGGCAGCCGCATGATGGCCAGCGTCCTTAGTTCACAACAGGCGCTGGCTCTGCTCGATAAGGAGGGCCGAGGGTTGGAGGAGTTGCGAGCGCAGGCCGGGTTCGCCGGTGCACTGGAATCTGTCGCGCTGCCCACGGGAAGCTTTCATCAATTTGTCGAACTACACATTGAACAAGGACCATTGCTTGAAGAGGAAGGGATCGACCTTGGACTGGTCACCCACATCGCCGCTCCCGCCAGTCTTCGCATCATCATCGAAGGCGAAGGTGGCCATGCCGGTGCACGCCTGATGCCTGGCCGGAAGGACGCACTGGCCGCCGCCGCGGAGTTGATCTTGGCGCTCGAGTCGGCAGCTAAGTCGAGCGGCGCCATTGACACGGTGGCTACCGTTGGAGTGTGCGAGGTTTTTCCGGGCGCGGTGAATAGTATCCCTTCCCGGGTTCATCTCGAGACCGACATTCGCGATACGGACGGCGCTCGCCGGGACAGCGTGCTGAATGCGTTGGCCACCGCATGTGCCGATACTGCAAAGCGTCGTGGCGTGCGCGTCACGACCAAACTGGTCAATGCCGATCCACCCGCCAAATGCGATCCGGCGATTGTGCAGGCCCTTGAAACCTCTGCGAGGGAAGCTGGCCGGACATACAAGAAAATGGTAAGCCGCGCCTACCATGATTCGCTATTCATGGCCCGCATAGCACCTGTGGCCATGCTATTCATTCCCTGCCGTGGCGGCGTGAGTCACAGGCCGGACGAGTACGCTTCTCCGGAGTGGATCGCTGGTGGCGTAGATGTGCTGGCGCGCACGCTCGCTAAACTGGCCGGGTAGATCATTGTGTTTGCTTGGAAAAATCACTGCTTCAACTTGAGGTTTCTCAGCGATGAATGCGACCCTTGCGGCATGGAACGAAGCTGATTATTCCACGGCGCTCAATTCGATGATCTCCTGCTGTGGTGCGCGACGTTGGGCAGCTGCAATGGTTTCCCAGCGTCCTATCGCAAGTGTAGCGGAGTTAAACGACACCGCGGACCGCGTGTGGAGCACGATGGAAGAGGCCGACTGGGTGGAAGCATTTGCCTGTCATCCGCGTATCGGCGAGCGCAAGGCAACCACCACTCATGCAAAAGGACAAGCGGAGGTGTGGTCGCGGCAAGAACAAGCGGCCACCGAAAACGCGCCGGAGAAAGTGTTGTCTGAGTTGGTAGAACGCACTCTGCATTATGAGCAACGTTTTGGTATTACGTACATTGTGTGCGCTACAGGCAAGAGCGCCGAAGAGATGCTTGCAATTCTAAACCGTCGCCTTACCAGCGACCGTGCAAGCGAGTTCCGCGAAGCTGCCGAACAGCAGCGGCAGATTTTGCAGATTCGTTTGAGAAAGTGGTTGGCGGAATGAGCACAATTACAACACACGTGTTGGATGTCGTTCTGGGCAAGCCTGCTGCCGGCATTGCCGTGCGATTGGAATGGTACGATTCCGAGACGTGGGTCGCAGTGGCAGTGAGTGCCACTGACGAGGAGGGACGCTGCCGCGATCTGGCGCAGAATGCGGCCTCAGGTATATACCGGCTGACCTTCGAGACTGGCGGATATCTGGCACGCAATGGCCGCTCAAGCATCTACCCTGAGATTTTGATCATATTTGTCTGCGTTGAGGGGTCGCACTATCACCTGCCGCTTCTGTTGAGCGATAACGGCTACACAACCTACAGGGGAAGCTGAAAGATGGCAAGACTAGGGAAAAATCGCTACGGAAAATCGCGGGTGCGGCTGTCTCGGATGACACGACGCGGCGATGTTCATGAATTTAGCGAGTGGACCGTACACATACTGCTGGAGGGGGACTTCGATAGCTCCTTCACTGCTGCGGACAACAGCAAGATTCTTCCTACGGATACGATGAAGAACACTGTCTACTTCCTTGCCCGCAACTCGAAGGCGGCAACCATCGAGGAGTTTGCAATCGAGTTGGGCAACTACCTCTTAGACAACAATGCGCAAGTATCAAAGGTCAGAGTGGAGATTGAAGAGAAGGCCTGGGAGCGCATGATACTGGAGGGTGCGCCCCAGTCAACCACCTTTCAGTTGGGCGGCCCGGAGTTGCAAACCGTTGCTGCAACTCGCGCCAGTCGCGGTGCGTGGGCGATCACTTCTGGCGTGGATGGATTAACAATCCTGAAGACTACGAACTCAGCTTTCACCGGCTACATCAAGGACAATCTGACCACGTTGAAACCGGCTACCGATCGCATTTTTGGGACATCTGCAACGGTGGAGTGGGACTATGATCATGCCAATCCAGATTATGCTGATGTGCGGGCCCGGGTTGTTGCTGTCCTGTTGAAGGAATTTGCCCGGCATAACAGCATGAGTGTTCAACACACATTATTCGACATGGGCAAAGCCGCGCTGGACGCTGCGCCCGAGATTGCGCGCATCCACCTCACGATGCCGAACCTGCATCACCTGCTGGCGGATCTCAGCCCCTTCGGACAAGATAATCCCAATCATATTTTTGTACCCATTGATGAGCCGCACGGCACTATTGAGGCGACCATCGAGCGCTAGCAGCGATCCAGCTCCAGAGCTCCGCCGATTTTGCTTCAGTGCTTTTTCGATAAGGGGTTGTTAGCGGTGGGCGGCTTCGATGTCGGCGATTTTATCCAGACGGCCGGTATGGCGCCCGCCAGAGAACGGCGTGTCCAGCCATATCTGCACGATGTGCATGGCGTCTTCTTCATTAAGGATGCGGGCACCCAGAGTGAGCACGTTAAGGTCGTTGTGCTCGCGCGACATTTGCGCTTCATAAGCGCTGCTGATGTTGGCGGCGCGGATACCGGGAACCTTGTTTGCGGTGATGGCCATACCGATGCCGGAGCCACAGACGAGAATGCCACGCTCGGCGCGTCCGGCTGCCACGTCCTCGGAAACCTTTAGAGCATAGTCAGGGTAGTCCACCGAATCAGAGGTGTTGGTGCCTTCATCGACGACGGTGTAGCCGCGCTCGGATATGTATTGACGGATGCGGTCCTTGAGGAGATAGCCGGCATGGTCAGCACCAAGGGAAATCTTCATACCAATATTGTAAATCGACTCTGGGTGGGGCCGAAACGAAAAGCGCTGAGAGCGAGAAACTACGAAGTGGTTTGTAGCGAAGCGGCCTCGATAGCGCCATCTTGCGGATAGGCGCGATTGAAAGCTCCGGCCACAAAGCGCGTGACCAGATAGCCGTCCATGTATTTGTAGGGCGACTCGCCGAGCGTGTAGTGGCCGCAGGGAAGACAGCGAATTTCAGCATGGAGATTGCGCGAGCGGAATTCCTCAGCGATTTTCCGGCTGAACTCGGGGAGGAACGTACGGTCATAGGCGGTGTGGATCATGAGCACCTGCTTGGGCCAGCGCTCGAACTTGTCAAAGAAGTTCATGGGGCTGACGCAGGCAAAGGCATGGCGCAACTCCGCGGCGTTGAGTACGGGCTCAATTCCGGCGCGAACGTGGCGGGTGGAGTAGCCGGTCCAGACTACATCTCCAAAGTAGGTGGAGGCGTGGTTGAAGATGTTGACGCGTATGCGCGAATCGTGAGCGCTGGCGTTGAAGGCGTAGCAGGAGCCCAGGCTTGTACCGAGGACTCCGAACTCGGTGTAGCCCTGCTGCTCGAGCCAATCGACGCAGCAACGGATATCGATGATTCCCTGTCGCGCGGCGTGGATGGTGCGTCCGATGTTGGAGCTGACGGAGTAGTCGGCGCGATGGAGTTCGGCGGGCATGCGGATGTCGTGATACGGCATGCTGAGGCGCAGGGTAGAGACTCCGAAGTAGCGGAAGATTTTCGCGAAGGCGTTGTGACTGATGGCGTCGCCATTCCACTGCGGAATGACTATGATGGCGCGCTTGGGCTTGCCTTTGGCGGGCGGCGCAGGAAACCAACGAGCGTTTACCACGTCATTTTCTGGATAGGGAGAACTTACTGGCGAGGTGAAGCGGAGGAACGTACCGCATTTTCCCGCGTAGGGGAGATCGTCAATCGCAGGGTTGGCGTGGCTGCCGGTTCCGTAGACACGCACGGGGCGTTGTTCCAGCCGGAAGTCCGTAGGGACCTTGTAACCGAAAAACTCTTCGCTGTTGGCTACCATGCGGTCGTTCAGTTCGAAGAAGTACCGCTTCTGCTCTTCTGGAGTTGCGGACGCGGGGAGCGGTGCGACGGCTAACGCGTCGCTGCCGGCTGCAGGCGCTTGGACGCCAGGAAAGTCGGTAGTCCACTCGGTGCCCCAATCGAAAGGCCGCACGATGCGGTTGCTATCGCGTGTCTCAAGGCGGAACTCCCAGTCGTTCATCCAACGTGCATAACGAGAGCGAATCATAAGGGTAGCTGTAACGAGTTTATCAAGCAGGGCGGAGCATGGAAGTTGCGTGCATTCAGAGGTGGACATTGGGAGCTGAAATGCAGCGGAGCGCGCCTCAATGGGACGGGGCGCGGGGCGGGGCAGAGTCAAAAAGTGTGCTACTCCACATATACCCTTGGTACGCGGGGAGAGAGGCCGCAGAGGATTTCGTAGACGATAGTGTTGGCGAGGCGGGCCTGATCGTCGGCTCCGATGGTGCAATGCTCGCTGCGTCCGATGAGCAGGACTTCATCGCCTATTGCGGCGTTGGGAATGTCGGTGACGTCGATCATGGTGAGGTCCATGCTGACGTTGCCTGCGATGGGTGCGTACTGATCGTGCAGGATGACCTTGCCGGTATTGGAGAGATGGCGGTTAAAGCCATCTCCGTAGCCTACGGGAATGACGGCGAGGCGGGTGGGACGGTCGGCGTGCCAGCGTCGGTTGTAGCCCACGGAAGTGCCTGCGGCGATGTCTCGCAGGGCAATGATGCGCGTCTTCCAGGTGAGAACAGGACGGACGGGCAGGATCGCGGCGGCGGCTCCGGGGCCTTCGCATTGCAGGTTGTATCCGTAGAGTGCCAGACCGGGGCGCGCCATGTTGTTCCAGGTATCGGGGCGTCCGACGGTAGCGGCGGTGTTGGCCAGGTGACGATAACGGGGATGCAGTCCGGCGGCAGCCAGGATTTCTATGGCGCGCTCGAAATTGGCGCGCTGCTGTTCGACATAGGGAGAGTCGAGGATTTCGGATTCGGCGAGGTGGCTGAAGACGCCTTCGAGTTCGACAGCAGGCGACGAGGCGATGCGGGCGGCGAGCGCGGGAAGTTCGGCAAGCGAGACTCCCAGCCGGGTCATGCCGGTATCGACCTTGAGGTGCGCAGGAATTTTCTGGGCAAGGCCGATAGCGGAGTGGGCGCGCTCGAGGGCCTCGATTTGTTCGACAGTGGCAATGGCCGGGGTGAGGTGGTGGCGCAACAGCGCTTCTTCTTCACCGCGCCAGAAGCCGGTCATGACGAGGATGGGCAGTTTGACTCCCGCGTCGCGAACGGCAATTCCTTCTTCCGTAGAGGTGACGCCGAGGAAGACAGCTCCGGCTTCTTCAAGGGCGCGGGCGGATTCGATGACACCGTGTCCGTAGGCGTCGCACTTGATGACGCAGCAGGGCGTGATGGCCGGGCCGAGGTGGCGGGCGATGACCTGGTAATTTTCCGCCAGCGCGGAAAGCGAAATTTCTGCCCAGTTGGGACGAGTATGCACGGAGAACTTTTGCTGAGTCGATGACAAGAGAATAAGACCTTTACTGCGGTATTTCCGACATTCGCCAAAAGCTGGCGAATGTGGGCCGCCATCCATTCCAGTATAGACCGGAGATGCAGGCGGCAGAGGAGTGCTAAGCGGGGTTCGTGGGGGAAATAGGGTGAAGAGCGGAGGTGGAGCAGGGCTGCACGCTGCCTACTCGTGCAGCCAGTCCTCACGGGCGAGGGTTTCAAAGCGGGTGGAACCCTTGATGAAGGCTAGCTGAATGGTATCTGTGGGACCGTTGCGCTGTTTGGCGACGATGATTTTGGCCTTGCCCTCGAGCTCGGGATTTTGACGGTCATAGTATTCGGGGCGGTAGATGAACATGACGATGTCGGCGTCCTGCTCGATGGAGCCGGATTCGCGGAGATCGCTTAGCTTGGGTTCGCTGTCTTTGCCGCCGCGGGTTTCCGGAGCGCGGCTCAACTGCGAGAGGGCGATGACGGGGACCTTGAGTTCCTTGGCGATGGCCTTGAGTCCACGTGAGATGGCGGAGACTTCCTGCGTACGGTTCTCGTAGCGGCGTCCGCCGGGAGCTGATGCCGACATTAGCTGCAAATAGTCGATGACGATGAGGTCGAGGCCTTCTTTGTCCATGGCCTTGCGACGGGCTTTGGCGCGCAACTCGGTGAGCGAGATTCCGGGGGTGTCATCGATGTAGATGGGTGCCTGGATCAGTTTGTCGAGGGCGACGCGTAGTTTGCCCCAGTCTTCACGGGCGAGGAAGCCGGTACGCATTTTGTGTGCGTCCACTTTGGCCTGCGAGCACAACATACGGTTGAGCAGCGCTTCCTTTGACATTTCCAAGGAAAACACCGCGACCTGCTTGCCACTGAGGACGGCGGCGTTCTCTGCGATGTTGATCGCAAAGGCGGTTTTGCCCATGGACGGGCGGGCGGCGATGATGATGAGGTCGGACTTTTGCAGGCCGCTGGTCATGTCATCGAGATCGGAGTAGTGCGTCTCAAGGCCGGTGATGCGGCCGCCGCGCTGGAAGAGCTTATCGAGATCACCGCCAAAGGATTCCATGGCGATGGTCTTGATATCGGTAAGCTGCTGTCCGCTGCGCTCCTCGGAGATGTTGAAGATGCTGGACTCGGCGGAGTCGATGACTTCGGCGGCGGTGCTGGCCTGCTCAAGGGCCTGAGAGATGACTCCGTTGGCGGCATGGATGAGGTTGCGCAGCATCGCCTTGTCCCGCACGATGCGCACGTAATGCTCGACCGACGAACGGCGAGGCACGCCGTCGGTGAGCGAAGCTAAATAGCCAGCTCCCCCGACAGCTTCAAGCTCCTTGTGGCGTAGCAGTTCCTCGGTGAGGGTGACGATATCAATGGGGCGATTGTTTTCAGAGAGATCGGCGATGCGCTGGTAGATGCGGCGATGCGCGTCCAGAAAGAAATGATCGGACTTGAGGGTGGAGAGCGCTTCATTCTGCAAGTTGTTGTCGAGCAGAATGGCGCCAAGAATGGAACGCTCCGCCTCTGGACTGGCAGGAAGACCGCGATCGAGACTGAAATCAGTAGCAGGCATAGGTGACAGATGGTCCCAACAACAAGCGCTTGAGAATGGAGCACGCTTTCCTGATGGTAGTGTGCGAGAGCGTGAGTCGCAATGCCATCAAGCTGTGGAAGGCTCGGAAAACGTGGCTGAGCGAATGTAAGCGCTTCCAGCCAAAGGCTCACAAAATCCTGATGAAAATGTGGCCCGGAGAAGCCAGCCGCCTCTCCGGGCCTGCTACGGTGTGTTTTGCTGCGTGGGTAACTCGCTTCCGCCGCCTTTGCGGAAACCTGGGAGCCTGAGCAACGCTTCACGGTCGGGTACGCGGCTTGGCTCTGCGCCGGGTACGGGCCAACGAATGGCCCTCCGGTCGCAACGCCGGCCGCTCCGGCCGCGGGCGCTTGGCAAGTGGACTCCGCGGACTTTGGTCCGTTACCGGAGGCTTGCGCCCGGCTCCCCTACCGTATCGAATGGCGACGACCCTGTTGCCAAGGGGTACGGCAGAGATCGGCTGGCTGGGGTTCCGCGCCACCGTCGGCTGCGATTGCTCGCGCCGTCGCCGGTAGCAAAGTTTGCGTTGCCGCAAACCCCGGAAGCATCCGCCTGCCTGGCTCTGTAGTACCTTTTCGCCGCCTCCCGAGCCGGGAAGCACCACGCAGCGTCATTCACACCGCTACGTTATTTGAAGAGTGCAACAGACGGAGACGGCTTGGGTGGGAAATCGGCAGAGGTGCTGTGGGAATGCTGTTTGTAAGAGGGGAATGCTGTGGAACGTTGTGGAAAAGCCGGGTGGGACCCGGAACGCGAGGCTTTTGGCGCCCCGTACGCAAGAGACTCGGCACGAACGCGGGCACCCGAGATTGGCCGATAAGGGCCGCAAGATTTCTAAGCTTTCAGGCGGGAAGGCTACGCTTCAGGCAGATGGGCTCGCTTTACGGTGCGGCCTTGGAGGTACTGGCGATTGGTCCACATGTATCGACTTGTATCAGCAGCACGGCGCGCGGGCTACCTGGCATCCACTCCAAAGCAGAAGTTGTCGTTGTTGAAGAGCGGCGAGAAGCAGTACTCACCGGGATCAAGCTGCTTTGCCGGCGCCAGCTTCCATCGCTCCACTCCGGCGTTGAATACCTTGAATGTGATGCTATCTGCGGCAGGCCGCCGGAAGCGGCCCCCTTCAGGTGCTAGGTCAGTGACCCGCTGCTCGCCAACCACTCGATAAAGGAGTAATTCCAGATCGTTGGGCATCACCTTCGAGGGCATCCAGGTGAGCAGTGCGACGGGCTCGCCCTGCTTGAAGCGCAGCTTTGCCTTGGGTTGCGGCAAGCGGCCGATCACCACGCGATTGGTGGGTTTGCGGCGGCCTGGGGCGACGGAGATGTCCCTGTCGCAACTGGCGACCTCGCGCGCAACCTCGGAGATGTTGCCGTTGGCGTCCTGGGCAAACATCCTCACCTCCCTGGTGTGCTCGGGCAATGGGGCCTGCGCGGGAGGCTGACTCTGCGCGACGCCGAATGCGGAAAGGCTGAGAATTGCAGCTTGGAAGATGGCAAGAGATCTCTGCATAAGCGGATGAGTCCTCTCGGCGCAAGCTGTCTACGATGCGAATCGTGCCCAGCGATCGAGCGGATAACGCGGCTACAGCGAGTGCTCTTTCCTGCGCCGTGCCAGCATCTTACGCCAGAATATTTGTTGTCCACAAGATACCTCTGTATAACAGGGCTTTCGTCCACCTATCTCAAATGGGAGCAGGCTTGGCTCTTTTGAGGAACCGTTTCATTAGCCGAGGCAGGGTGCCCGGCGGTGCGGATGCTGGCCAACCTTTATTTCGCTGGCTCGGGCCCAGGTTCGGGCTCGATTACGTTGCGGAAGCGGCGGAAGAGGCGCAGGGAGGCTTCTACTTCGTTATCCTCGCGCTGCTTTTCTTTCATAGCGGACTTGGGCTGCTCGTTGCCGCTCCAGAGAACGACACGGTCATGGGCATCGAGGATCAGGAGACGGATCTGCGTGATGCTGGCGGAGGAGAGATTCTTGGAAGAGGCTGAGCCTCGGCTATCGGCACGTCCGCTGACAGAGACTCCACTGTCAGAGGAAGGTGCGTTGATGGAGACGATGAGATCGGCGTCCTCGGGATTGTAGACAAGCTGAAAGTGTCCCCAGCCCTGGAAGGCGTCGCCGATAACATCGTTAGGGATGCTTCCGCCAGCGTGCTCGATGTAAATGCGGCGGGCTGCCAGGAGCCGGGCGTGCGCCGAGACAACCGGCTTCGCTTCCTGGGCTGCGGCGGCGCAGAGCAGAATGGCGATGCAGAGCGAGAGCAGCGCTAGACGAATTCGCATGGTCGGCCTCCGGCTACCAGCTCTTGAGATATTTTGCCATGGCCGTGACTTCCAAATTGGTGGCTTTTACCTTGTGCATGACGGAGAAGCCGGGATTGAGCGGCTTGCGACCGAGTCGGCGGTAAACCTCGTCGGGTTCGCGGATGAAGTCTTCGACAGTTTTTTCATCGTACTGAGGCAGGATATTTGCGAGGTTGGGACCGCCTCCGGAGAAATGGCAGGAGGCGCAGCCGAGACGGGCAAAGCTGCGTTTGCCTAGATCCAATTCATACGCGTGATAGGCAGCCCAGAGCGCAAAGACCGCAATTGCCGCAAGTACAACCCACTTCACAGCTTTCCCCACTATCCAACTCCTTCAATCTCAGATGATGTTGCACCGCGCGGGCGCGAACGGTTAGTGCTGTGCCGACAGAAAATAAGAGAGCATCTCGATCTCATGATGCGAGGCCTGGGGGCGCGGCATAGGCTGGTAGCCCGCGTTCAGCGGCTTGCGTCCCATCCGCGCGTAAACCGTTTCAGGGTCGGAGATGAAATCCACGAAGGTCTTGCGGTCATACTTGTCGCCCACGTGCTCAAGTGAGGGCGCGCCGCCGGCGAGGTGACAGCTTGGGCAACTAAGGCGCTCGAAAGCCTTGCGGCCTTCGGTGATCTGGTAATTGCGGTAGAAGATTGCGGCGTACACCAACGCGCAGATCACCAGCACGACTCCCTGCCATGGCCGAAACTTCACAGTCCGCTCTCCTGTGCGCTTTCGCTTCAAAGCTAATTGAGTATGCCTGAAAGCGCAGGACTGGAAAAGCGGGAAGATCGGCCAAGGCCTGGAGATTGGCAAAGCACATTGAGCCGTGCCGTTACTTCCGATAAGCTCTATTCGGCGCCCATGCTCGCAAACTTCTTCCATCTCGCCTCTTATGCGTTTGCGCTACTGGCCTTGTGTGGGCTGGGATACCTGGGACTTTCGATTTGGAGCGAGGTGCGCTTCCTCGGACGCAGGCGCAACGCCAGACAGTGCGCGGCGGGCGGATTTGTACCTCCGGTGAGCATTTTAAAACCGCTAAAAGGTACCGACCGGCAGATGTATGAAGGCTTTCGCTCGCACTGCCTGCAGGAGTATCCGCAGTACGAAATCATCTTTGGCGTAAACAGTGCGGACGATGCAGCGGTAGCGGACGTGGAGCGGTTGCAGAGGGAGTTTCCGGAGCGCGAGATCCGGCTGATAGTGTGTGGCGAGGTGCTGGGCAGCAATCGCAAGGTTAGCAATCTTGCGCAGATGATGCGCGCGGCGAAGTATGATCACGTCGTCATCAATGACAGCGACATTCGCGTTACACCCGATTACCTGCGCCACATTGTGGCACCCATGCAGAACGAGCGGGTGGGACTGGTAACCGCGTTGTATCGAGCGGAGGCCGGAAGCAGTTTCGCTTCGCGCATGGAGGCTGTGACGATTGCTACCGACTTTGCCGGAGGCGTGCTGTGCGCGATGGAGATTGAAGGCGGACTACACTTTGGGCTGGGTTCTACTTTGGCGTTTCCGCGCGCGGCTGCCGAGGCCATTGGCGGGTTGGAAACGCTGGCGGATTATCTGGCCGACGATCATGAGTTGGGAAGGATGATTGCCGAGGCGGGCTACGCGGTTGTGCTCTCCGACATGGTGGTGGAAACCTTTTTGCCGGAGCAGAGCTTCCGTGCGATGTTCGAACACCAGTTGCGCTGGGCTCGCACGGTGCGGGATTTGCGCAAGTGGGGTTACGTGGGAGTGCTGATGACCTTCGGGCTGCCTTGGGCGATGGCCGCAGCGCTATGCGCGGGCGGCGCAGGATGGTCACTGGCGCTGCTCGGCACGGTGGCTGCGGCACGGTTCACTTCGGGCTGGATATTGTGCGGAGAGATTCTTGACGACCGGCAGACACTGCGGGACCTATGGCTGATTCCAGCGCGCGACGTGGTGGGAGTGGCGATATGGTTCGCGAGTTTTGGCGGAGACACGATTGTCTGGCGCGGAGAGCGCTTTCATCTGAAGGATGGGCGCCTGACGCGCGCGTAGCCCGCTTGCTATAGGTAATTGGCTTTGCTTGCGCACCTGCGATGCGCTACCCTTTCGCTACCGTGCAGCCGTCACATAAAGAAACTATAGGATTCGTAGCGGGCAAGGCCGCGCCGGGCAGCCCGGTGGAAAACGCCCCGTCTCAATCCTGCAGCGGTGGGCGACGTGAGCGGACAATGGTCATTCTCACTGCGGTGCTGGGAGGATTGTTTGCCTTCCTATTTCTGGCCGCAGGAGTGGAGCGGCCGCGCACACCTTGCGTCGATGAGTTGTCTTATGTGCCGGTGGCGAGAGCCTTGCTGCATGGGACGGTTCCCGCATTGCCGTCGCAACTTCCGGGCTGGCATCACCCTCCGCTGGGCAGTTACCTGATCTCTTTCGGAATCACGCTGGCCGGGGATAATCCGCTGGGCTGGCGGTTGGCCAGCATCGTTTTCGGCGCGTTGACCCTGGTGGCGATTTTTCTTTGGAGCTACCTGCTGGTGCGGAATTACCGCTTGGCATTGGCGGCCATGCTTTTAACGGCGTTCAATAATTTCTGGTTCGTGATTTCGCGACTCGCCATGCTGGATGTGTTCTGCTTCGCATTCGCCATGTGGGGAGTGGTAGGGGCTACGGCGGCTTTCAGTCTGGAAGCTCGCGTCGGATTCCGGCGGGTTTGTCTACTGTTTTCCGGCGTAATGTTCGGACTGAGCATGGCGTGCAAATGGATCGCGGTTGACACGCTCGCGGTGATGTTTGCGGTTGTTGTCGTTCTATTCCTGGGTGCAATAATTCCAGCGATCACTCCGAATGAGAATTTTGCGGAGGCGGCGCGGAAGGTTCGATCCGTCGGCTGGATTACGCTCGTGCTCGGGATTCTTGTGGCCCCTGCGCTAGCCTACATAGCGCCCATTCTGGCGGAATTCAGGGAAGCGCATTATGCAGTCTCACTAAAATCGATTCTGGATTTTCATGTCGCGATATACAGAGTGAGCAAGAGCTTTCCGGGGCTGGCCAGCATTCGCGCACCCTGGTATAGCTGGCCGCTGCGGACCAGTCCGATGCGGGGACTGTCATACCTGTTGGGCAATTTTGTTGTGATGTGGTCCGGGTTGGTCGCACTCCTGATCTGTCTGGTGCGTTTGCGAAAGGGCTTCCGGTTGGCGGAGATTGTGGTGGTGTTGCTGTACGCGGCAAACCTGCTGCAGTGGGCGATTACTCCCATCAAAACGCCAATCTATTACTACTATTATCCTGCTGCCATGTTTCTTGGGCCTGCGATTGTGGTCGCGCTGCACCAGTCAGGTGCGAATCGAGTACGGACCGGGCGCATTTGTTTCTTTCTGGTGCTGGGAGCGGCGGTGTTCTTTATGTATTGCTATCCGCGAATGGCGTATCTGGAAGCACCTTGGGACTGCATGTTCGGCTGCTGGAATTAACGAGGGTCGCTTAGTGTGAGCGGGCCACCCCCTCACGGGAGATGGAGAGAATTCTGCCGCCGGGGGTGAAACTGTAGAGTTCGCCTCGCCAATGGAAGCTGCTGCCGCCGCAATAGCTGGACACCCAGACGATGAAGCCCAAGAGATCGCGTAGGGGGTAAAGCGCGGCGCGGACGAGGGCGCGGCGATCATCAACTACAAAATATCCAATGACGACGCATTGGGCGATGCGATTGAGGATGCTCCATGCAAACAGCGTTGCGCCGAGTTGCGGATGGCCCAACACGAGGGCCGAGATGAGGCCGAGGATGCCGAAGGGGACGGCGAAGGTCAGGCCGGTCCCCAGATGCCCTTTTGGGCGCGAATAACGCGTGCTCTGCATCCAGCGCGTTTGGGTGGCAAAGGTTTGCCGGAAGGTTTGCGCACAGAGTACGTGAGCGACGCGATAATGCGAGAGCACGACACGATATCCGGCGGTGTGGATGCGATTACCGAGGATGAAATCGTCGGAGTAGTATTCGGCGGCGCAACGGATGCCACCGCACGCATCGAGCGCATCGCGGCGAACGGCCAGCACCGAACCAAGCGCGAACTGCATTCCTTCCATCATGTCCGCAATGAGGACGCCTGAAGGCAGTTCTACAGACATACCGAGGGCCTCCAGGCGGGACCAGAAATCGCGGGCAGGCACACCTCGGTAGAGGCAGGTGACAAGTCCATTTGCGTAATCAAGAAGCGGCGGAACTACATTGCGCAGGAAATCCGGGCAGACGAGGATGTCACTGTCGCTGATGACAAGGTATTCGCTGGTAGTTTGGCTAATCATCTTGTCGAGCGACCATACCTTGGCGCTGGGCCACCGTGGTTCGCCAGAGAATACGACCTTGACGGCAACCCTCGGATATCGCGTGCGCAGATTCTCGACCACAAGCAGGGCAGGATCGGCGGCGTTGCGGAGGCCAAAGACGATTTCGAAGGCTGGGTAGTCTTGTAGAAAAAAGCTGGTGAGGTTTTCCTCGAGGCGCGGTTCGGCTCCGTGGAGCGGTTTGAGGATGGATACGAAGGGCAGGGCCTCCGAAGGTGTGAGCAGGGCGGCGCGGGACTGGATGCGTGCGAGTCGCAGATTGCGTATTGCCGCGATCAGGGCAAGAGCTAAGAAGACGGTGGACGAGATGGTTCCCAGGCACGCAACGGAGAGCAGCGTACGCCAGAGCAGCAGTGGATAGGCCAAGGATGCGTAAGTCGTGGGCGGCAGCGTCATGGGCGGTTCGCCAGGATTAGCTTGCCCCCGCTGCGGGCGATCGTGAGGTAGCCTGTCTGGCGGAGCAGCGGCGGGATGTCACTTTGCGGAGTGAAGACGAAGACGCGTCCGGAGCCCCGCCAGAGCTTCGCGAGCGATGCATCATCCTCGAAGATGGCTGGCGAATCCGGGAAGAGGGAGCCGTAGTAGAGGTTTCCATTCTCGCGCGAGTTCAACACGTGCAACGGGAGGTGTCCGTAAAAGTTGAGCGTGGATGCATCCTCATAAGCGCCATTCACTACGATCACATCTCCTTGGCTATAGAGGCTCGCGATGGATACGGCTAGTGTGCGCGAGGAGAGGATGGGCGCAAAGCTGACCAACGCGCTGTGAACACACTGGAGAGAGACTAACATCATCACGGCCAGCGCGGCGTTTGCCAATGCTGGATGGTTGTGTCGCCGCAGACGCCAGCTCGCGAAAGTGCCGACGAGAAGAGCGATACCGACGAAAAACAGCTCGGGGCGGAATAGTCCCATGGCTCGTGGCGTTAGATCGAAGATGTGTCCGAAGGAGAGCGCGTACTCGGAAGGATTGCGCGTGAGCAGATCGGCCAATTCGCTGTTTGGTGGCACACTCTGCGAAAACCACAGCAGGCCAAACGCGGCCAATGCCAGCGGAGTGGCAATGAGGAATGTTCCAAATGCGATGCGCTGTCCGGCGCGACGTGCGTGCGATGCGGCTGGTGAATGCTGCTCCTGGCTGAACCATGCTCCGAGGATCAAGGCGAAAGCCGGGAGAGCAGGTAAAACGTAGTACTCCTGGCGACTGCTGAAGCTGAAAAATCCAATAATGACGGCAAGCGTAATGGCCCATAACAGCATGGCCCGAGCACGCACGTCGAGGTGAGGTAGCTGGCTCCAGCGATGCGGCACGGACGCGAAAGCCTTGGCGGCGAAGGCCGACCACGGCAACAGAAAGAGCAGAGGCAGGACCCAGAAGAGCAGCAGCGGGACCGTGTCGTAGTCTCGCGGGAAACGCTTGTTGAGATAGCGCAGAAACTGTTCGTTGACGAAGTAGAACCAGAAGAATCCACGAGCCTCGCCGGCAGCAGGATTGCGGAGGCTGGCAATGATGTGCCACGGCGCGGCAACGGCGAGAAACACCGCAGCGCTGGAGATGAGCCGCATACGCAGCAGATGACGCAGATTGCGTGTGAGCAGAAGATAGACCGCGATGATAGCCACGGGAAAGACGAGGCCGATAAGTCCCTTGGTGAGTACGTTGAGAGCCATGGTGAAGGCCAGCATCCAGCAGGCGATTCGCGATGGGCGCAACAGTGTGAGTAGAAAACAATGCAGCCCGAGAGTGAGCCAGAGGGCGACGAGAATATCGGGAAGGAGAATGCGGGTGTAGATATAGGGACCGAAGGAGAGTCCGAGGGCGAGCGCGGCATACAAGCCCGCTTGATCGTCAAAGTGACGGCGGCCGATGGCATAGCAGGCGAGGAGCAGGGCGAGCACTCCAAGGGCGAGCGGCAGACGGGCAGCCCAGTCGGTGACTCCAAAGAGTTCGTAGCTGGCAGCCATGCTCCAGTACAGCAACGGTGCCTTCTCCAGGTAGCGCAGGCCGTTGACGTAGAGCGTGGACCAGTCATGTCGCAGCATCATCTCGCGCGCGGCTTCGGCATGCACGGAATCGGCATCGTCGAGCAGAGGCGGCGACCATAGGCCGGGAACGTAGAGCGCAAGCCAGAGCAGGACGATGAGGGCCACACAGAGCGCGTGGCAAGAAGCGCGGGATGGTGCCGACAGGCAGCTGGATGCGGACATGGCTTACGCGCTCGATTATACGGAAGCGCGCTTCAGAGTTCGGTGAGGTGGAGAGTGGCTCCGGCGGCGAGGTAGCCTTTGCGGCGAAACCAGTCAGTGAGCCGCTCGTCGAGGAGAGCTAGAGGAACACGCGTTCCAATTTCGATGAGTCCGTCGGCGACAGGGAGAGTGTCGTCAAAAATCTGATCGTTGGTGAAGCTGCGCATGGCGAAGTTGTCCAGCCACTTGAGGGGGACAGCGGTGGGAGTTCCGGCGTTGTCGTACTGCACGCGAATCTTGCGGGCGAACATGGAAGACAGTATAGAACGCCGAGGTGAAGGATTGTTGCTAGCGCCGTAAGCAGTGCAACTACCCAACCTTGCCCCATCAGACTGGGGAAGGTTGGGGCATTCTGTTACTTCAAAACTATCTTCTTCATTTTGCGCCCCACGCGGAGAACCTTCTCGGCGGGAAGTGAGGTTTGCAGGTAAACCTCTTTGCAGGTTTCGCCATCGATCTTTAGCGAGCCTGCTTTGATCTTGCGCTGCGCGTCACTGTTGGAGTCGGCGAGCGCGGCGTGGGCGAGCACCTTTCCAAGGTTGATGTTGGCCACTCCGTCGGTGATGGTGCCGACCGTTGCGGCTTCGATCACCACCTCTTCGAGGTTCTCCGGCACTTCATCTTTCTGGAACTGACGGGCCCAGTTCTCTTCGGCGGCCTCGGCATCGGCGGGGGAGTGGAAATCGGCGATGATGCGCTTGGCCAGGTCTTTTTTTGCGCGCATGGGATGCAGGGTTCCGGCTTTCACGTCGGCTTGCAGTTTTCCGATCTCGGGAATTGTCAGATCGGTGAGCAGTTCGTAGTAGCGCCACATCAACAGGTCATTGATGGACATCAGCTTGCCAAACATTTCCTGCGCGGTTTCCGTGATGCCGACGTAGTTGCCGTAGGACTTCGACATTTTGCGCTCGCCGTCGAGGCCTTCGAGCAAGGGCATGGTTAGCACTATTTGCGGCGGCTGCCCGTAGTCCTGCTGGAGCTTGCGTCCCATTAATAGATTGAACTTCTGATCGGTGCCGCCTAGCTCTACATCGCACTCCAGAGCGACCGAGTCATAGCCCTGCATCATGGGATACAGCAGCTCGTGAACGCTGATGGGCTTCTCTTCATTAAAGCGCTTGTTAAAGTCCTCGCGTTCGA
>Ga0181537_10000199_pt1 | contig 55845 bp, 56 predicted proteins | sample PEATcosm2014_Bin_39_FD_119765 | JGI IMG/M metagenome (GOLD analysis project Ga0181537, IMG submission 119765) | Peatland microbial communities from MTU Mesocosm Facility, Houghton, MI, USA - PEATcosm2014_Bin23_10_metaG | ecosystem: Environmental > Terrestrial > Soil > Wetlands > Peat | place...
GCACGAGGAGGGGGTCAAGGAATTGGCAGTCACGGTGACCGCAAACTTGAGCCGGCTCGAACCCGATGAATTCTGGACCGTGATGGACAACCATCGCTGGATGTATCCGTTCGATGCCAAGGGTGAACGAAGGCACTACCGCGACATCCCCAAGCGCGTGACGGAACTCGTCGATGATCCGTACCGCTCGCTGTCGGGCGGATTGCGCCGGGCCGGCGGTTTCGCCAAGGATACGACCCCGTTCTCGGAATTCCTCTGGGCCGATTTCCTGCGCCGGCGCATCAAGCACACGACCGTCGAGCGCGATTTCGACCGTGCCCTCGAGCAGGCGATGGAACTGGCCGAGAGCAAGGAGGCCAATTACCTGCCCGGCTGGTGCGGGCCGTCGCCAGAGGATTGATCGCTGCTGCGGTAATCCGCCATAAAGCTGCGCTGAAGTGTGCATGATTGACCGCGTACGGTCTGATATATCTGGTGCGGCGACGAGGGATGGGTCTGTTGGCGTGCGACCGGTCGGAATGAACCTTCGAATTTTGGCGGTTGTCGCGACTCTTGCGCTGGCCGGATGCAGTGGATTCGGCGGCTCCAAAGCCGCTGATACGCCGCTGCCCGATCCCAATACTTATCCGGCCAACGACCGCGCCGACATCGTCGCTTTCCTGCGGATGTCGTTGACCGATCGCTCGATGTTCCGCGGCGCCATGATCGCGCAACCGGTGCTCAAGCCGATTGGCGATTCCCAGCGCTACATGGTCTGCGTGCAGCTCAACAGCCACGGACAGATGCTGAATAAGGTCGCTATCTATGTCGGCGGCCGGGTGCAGCAATTCGTCGACTCCACGCCCGATGAGTGCGCCGACGCGGCTTATGCGCCTTTCAAGGAGCTTGCTGCCGTAACGCCGGCGATGTGAGCCGCCCGACGGAATGATGCCAATGCACAGTGACGTTCTGATTGTCGGCGCCGGGCCAACCGGCTTGACGCTTGCCATCGACCTCGGCCGCCGCGGGGTGCGCTGCACGCTGATCGAACAAAAAGAGCAGCCGGCTTTCCTGCCGAAAATGGAGCGCATCAATGCGCGCACCATGGAGATCTATCGGCGCCTGGGAATCGCGCCGAAAATCCGCGCCGCCGGTCTGCGGTCCGACTGTCCGATGGACGTCTATATCATGCTCAGGCTGACCGAGCCGCCGCTGTTGCATCTGTCTTATCCTTCGGTCGAACAGGCGCTGGCGCAGACGCGCGCCACCAATGACGGCACGCTGCCGCTCGAGCCCTATCAGCTCGTTTCGCAATATACGCTCGAGCCGCTGTTGAAATCGGTCGCCGAAACGCTGCCCTCTGTCACGGTGCGCTACGGGTGTGAATTTCTGTCGTTGCGCCAGGATGGTGAAGGCGTCACCGCACGCTTTCGCACCGGCAGCGGGGTCGAGGATCTGCGCTGCGCCTATCTCGTCGGTTGCGACGGCGGCAACAGCGCGGTGCGCCGTGAGCTCGACATCGGTCTTTCCGGCGAGGGCAATCTGCTGGCGCTGCGGCAGGCGCTCTACCGCTGCGACGAATTATTCGACCGCCTGCCGATCCACAATGGGTGTCCGGGGCACGGCCGCCACTATCACGTGGCCGATGCCAAATCGACGTTCCTGATCATGCAGGATTCGACCAGACACTGGACGCTGCATTCGGTTGTCGACACTGACGAGGAAATGAAAGCGGCGTTCGAACGGGCCGTCGGGATTCCGGTCAAATACGAAATGCTGTCCTGCGCGCCATGGCGGCAGAATCTGCTGCTCGCCGACCGCTACGGCAGGGATCGCGTGTTGCTCGCCGGCGACGCGGTGCACCTCGTTATTCCAACCGGCGGGCTCGGCATGAATTCCGGCGTCGGCGACGCCAATGATCTTGGCTGGAAGCTTGCCGCGACGCTTGCCGGCTGGGGCGGGCCGGGTCTGCTCAAGTCGTACGAGGTCGAGCGCCGCCAGATCGGCGAGCGTAATGTCGGCGCTTCGCGCTATGCCACGATCGGCCGGCGCAAATGGCGCTCGATGTGGCGGCCAGACATCGCCGAGAATTCGGCGGCCGGTGCGGCGACACGCCGGAATCTCACAGCGGTGGCCGACGTCGAGCAGCGCAAGAGCAATGAGATGATCGGCGCCGAGCTCGGCTACCGCTATGTCGACTCGCCAATCGTCTGCAACATCCCCGGCGGTCCCGAACATCTGTTCCGCGTCTACGAGCCGACCACCTGGCCCGGCGCGCGGCTGCCGCATGTCTGGCTCGACGACGGCACGCCGATGCAGGACCGCATCGGTGACGGCTATTCGATCCTCAAACTCGGCGCCAGCAAAGCCGACGTCAGTGGGCTCGAACACGCCATTGGCGCGCGCGGCGCGCCGGTTACAGTACTCGAAATTCCAGATGCTGCCGCGCGCGACGTCTACGGCCACGATCTCATTCTGGTGCGCCCCGATATGCACGTGGTCTGGCGCGGCAACGCGGCGCCGGACGATGCCGCGCGCGTCGCGGCGGTGGCGACGGGGCACGTTAATCCGTCAGTGTGACGGCAGAAATGCGATCACCGCCCCGCCGAGCGCGCAAAAGGCCACAACCAGCCACGGCGGCGTCTTCCACATAAACAGAAGCAGGAATGCGATGACTCCGAGCGCGAAATCGCCCGCATCGGTGATGCCCGACGTCCAAACTGGATTGTAAAGCGCGGCGAGCAGAAGTCCGACGACGGCGGCATTGACGCCGCGCAGCGCCGCTTGTGCCCACGATTCCCGCCGCAGCGAATCCCAGAATGGCATCGGGCCGATGACCAGAAGAAAGGCCGGCAGGAACATCGCGAACAGGCACAGCGCCGCGCCGAGCCAACCGTTCGGCGTCGGGCCCATCACAGTTCCAAGATAAGCGGAGAAGGTGAACAGCGGGCCCGGCACCGCCTGCGTCGCGCCGTAGCCGGCGAGGAACGTATCGTTGCTGACCCAGCCGGGTGGAACGACAGCGGCTTGCAGGAGCGGCAGCACGACATGGCCGCCGCCGAACACCAGCGATCCGGCGCGATAGAACGCATTGAGTAGATCGAGCGGGTGACTATGCACCGCCGAGCCGATGAGGGGTAGCCCGATCAGGACGCCGAAGAACAACGCGATGGCGGCGAGCGCCGCGTTGCGGCTGACCGGGTGGGGCAGGGCGGTGTGCCGCTCGACCGGCATGCCGCGGAACAACAACAATCCGACGACACCGCCGAGCGCGATGGCGATGATTTGGCCGAACGAGGACGGTATCGCCAGCACCAAAGCCGCGGCCATGGCGGCAAGCGTCGCGCGCTCGCGGTCGGGCGTGAGCGAGCGCATCATGGTCAGCACCGCGTTGGCGACGACCGCGACGGCTGCCACCTTCAAGCCATGCAGCCAGCCGGAACCGAGCGCATTGCCGAGCGACGTGACGCCATAGCCGAACAGAACGAGCGCGATGGCCGACGGCATAGTGAAGCCGGCCCATGCCGCGAGCGCACCGAGATAGCCTGCGCGTGACAGTCCGATGGCGATGCCGACTTTGCTCGACGCCGGGCCGGGCAGGAATTGGGAGAGCGCGACGAGATCGACATAGGTTTTCTCGTCGAGCCATTTGCGGCGCATGACGAGGTCGTCGTGGAAATAGCCGAGATGGGCTACCGGGCCGCCGAAGCTTGTGACACCGAGGCGGAGGAAAGCGGCGAAGACTTCGCCGGCCGTGCCGGCGTGCTCCGCAGGCAACGATCGCTCGGCATCGCGGTGGTCGGGGTGCATTTTTTCTCGTGCGTCTTTGCCGGCATTCTATCGCAGTAGAGACCTTCTCAGCGGCGGCCTCCGCTCGCACCATTTTTGCTACGCAATCCGCAAGTTTGGTGGAATATTCTCCTGTTTGCGGGGCAGCCGGCCCTCATATATAGAACAACATTCTCAGCGAGGCCTCTGCGATGACATCCCCCCTCGAACAGAAAAAAATCAAGGTGACCGGCCCTGTTGTCGTGACCGCCAATCGCACCGGCGATGGCGCGGTGGTGTATCGCGGCTCCGACGGTTCGTGGACCGAAAGGCTCAATGCCGCCGCGGTGGTAACCGATGCCGCAGGCGCACAGGCGCTGATGGCGGGCGCGCTTGCCGATGATCTCGGCGCGGTTGGTCCCTACATCGCGCCGGTGAAGCTCCTGCCGAGCGGCGGCGTGTGGCCGGGAAATCTGCGCGAGCTCATTCGCCTCAACGGTCCGACCATCGAGCTTCCGGTCGAGGCAGCCGCCCCGCCGGTATTGGAAAAGTCAGCCGCGCATGTACGTCTATGACGCCTTCGACCGCACCCTGGTCAACGAGCGCGTCGCCGAGTTTCGCGATCAGGTGGCGCGCCGCCTTTCCGGCGAACTGACCGAGGAAGAATTCAAGCCGCTGCGGCTGATGAATGGAGTCTATCTCCAGCTTCACGCCTATATGCTGCGGACCGCGATCCCCTACGGCACGCTATCGTCGGCGCAGCTTCGCATGCTCGCTCATGTCGCGCGCAAATACGACCGCGGCTACGGCCATTTCACCACGCGGCAAAACATCCAGTACCACTGGATCAAGCTCGAAGAGCTGCCCGACGCCATGGCCGATCTCGCTTCGGTCGGCATGCACGGCATGCAGACGAGCGGCAATGTCGTGCGCAACATCACGACCGATCAATGGGCCGGCGTCGCGCCCGACGAGATCGAGGATCCGCGGGTCTTTGCCGAGATCATCCGCCAGCACGTCACGCTGCATCCCGAATTCTCGTTCATGCCGCGCAAGTTCAAGATCGCGGTCGGCGCCTCGGCACACGACCGCGCCGCGCTGCGTATCCACGATCTGGCGCTGCGGCTGCACCGGAACGAGGCCGGCGAACTTAGCTTCGAGGTCATGGTCGGCGGTGGACTTGGACGCACGCCGTTCCTCGCCAAGACCATCAAGCCGTTCCTGCAAAAGCGCGACGTGCTGAGCTACGTCGAAGCCATCTTGCGCACCTACAATCAGTTCGGCCGGCGCGACAACATCTACAAGGCGCGCATCAAGATTCTGGTGCACGAACTCGGTGCGGAAGCCTTCGCCAAAGAAGTCGACGCGGAGTGGCAGAGCATCAAGGACGGCGCGCTTGTGCTCGACGATGCCGTCGTCACCGAGATCGCCGCGCGGTTCAGCTATCCGGCTTATAAGAAGCTCGATGACAGTCCGCCGGAATTTCTGGCGGCGCGCCGCGCCGACCGCCACTTCGATACCTGGGTTGGCAATTGCGTTGCCAATCACAAGGTGCCGGGCTACGCCATTGTCACTCTGTCGCTGAAGCCCGAAGGCGGCACGCCGGGCGACGCCACCGCGGAGCAGATGGACAAGATCGCCGAACTCGCCGACCGCTATTCTTTCGGCGAAATTCGCGTCGGCCACGAACAGAACCTCGCTCTGCCGCATGTCGAGCAGCGCGACCTAGCGGCGCTTTGGCGCGCGCTCGACGACATCGGCGTCGCCGTTCCCAACGTCAATCTCGTGTCTGACATCATATCCTGCCCGGGCCTCGATTATTGCAGCCTCGCCAATGCGCGCTCGATCCCGATCGCACAGGAGCTGACGCGGCGCTTCCACAATCTCGATCTGCAACGCGACCTCGGCCGGCTGCACATCAACATTTCCGGCTGCATCAATGCCTGCGGCCATCATCATGTCGGCCATATCGGCATTCTCGGCGTCGAGAAGAATGGCGAGGAGTTTTATCAGATTACGCTCGGCGGCAAGGCCGACGAAAATGCGAAGTTGGGCGACCTGATCGGCCCGGCGGTGCCCTATGCGCAGGTTGCCGACGTCGTCGAGGATATTGCCGCCGCTTATCTCGAATTGCGCGAGCGCCCCGACGAATTGTTCATCGATACGGTGAAGCGGACCGGTATCGAGCCGTTCCGGGAGCGAGTCTATGCCGCTCGTTGAAAACGGCAAAATCGTCGAGGATCGCTATGTCCGCGTCGACGACGCTGGGTCCATCCCGGAGCGGGCACCGGTTATAATCTCGGCCAAGCGCTTTCTCGCCGATGCTGCGACGCTCGTCCGCCGCGACGGCTCGCTTGGCGTCGACTGGCCCAACGACAAGCGCGCCGCCGAGCTTGCACCCTGGCTCGGCCATCTGGCGCTGGTTGCGCTGAACTTTCCAAAATTCCGCGACGGCCGCGCCTATAGCCAGGCACGGCTCTTGCGCGAGACTTACGGCTTTCGCGGCACGCTACGCGCCACCGGCGACGTCTTGCGCGATCAGTTCAGTTTTCTGGTCCGCGCCGGTTTCGATTCTTTCGAAGTAAAGAAACCGGCCGATGCGCGCGTTTTCGCCGAGGTTGTCGCGCGCTACAGCGTGCACTACCAGCCGGCCGCCGACGGCAGCCCCTCCGCGCTGCGGCGGCGGGTGAAGGCCGTGCCGGCTGCGAAATCCGGCGAAACAGTGTAGCATCGTCATACCGGGGCGCCGCGAAGCGACGAGCCCGGTATCCGTATCCACGAGCGCCGGGGTTATGGATTCCGGGTTTCTCGCGGAGCCTGTCATCGGGCCGCGCGACTTCGCGCGGGCCCGTTGGCTCGGCCCCGGAATGACGAGCATGAGGTTAAAATGACTCCTGTCGTTGCCGTCATCGCGCCCGGTGCCATGGGCGCAGCCGTTGGCAAAAGGCTTTTCGATAGCGGGGTAAAAGTTCTTACTTCGCTAGAGGGCCGCAGCGAGGAGACGAAGGCGCGGGCGAAAGCCGCGGGCATGGCCGCGGCCGACGACGAGGAAATCGCGGCGAGCGATTTCATTCTCTCCATTTTGCCGCCTGGCGACGCGCTGTCGCTTGCCGAGCATTTTGTGTCGGCGCTCAAAGCCAGCAATGCCAAGCTGGTCTATGTCGATTGCAACGCCATCAATCCGAAGACGGTGGAGCGCGTCGCCGCCGCCATCGCGCCCACCGGTTCGGCCTTCGTCGATGCCGGCATCATCGGCTCGCCGCCAAAGCCGGGCGACGCCGGTCCGCGCTTCTATGCGTCGGGTCCCGCCGCGGCGCGCTTTGCGACCTTGCGTGATTACGGGCTCGACATCCGCGTGCTCGACGGCGCGATGAGCGCGGCTTCGGCGCTGAAAATGTCCTATGCCGGCATCACCAAGGGCACCCAGGCGATCGGGGCGGCGATGATGCTCGCGGCCACGCGCGCTGGCTCGGCCGATGCGCTGTTCGCGGAGTTGTCGGCCAGCCAGAAGGAATTGTTCCCGTGGCTCAAGCGCAGCCTTTCGCAAATGCCGTCAAAAGCCTATCGCTGGGTCGCCGAGATGCACGAGATCGCGGGTTTTGTCGACGACGATCCGGCGGCGCGCGAGCTCTACGAAGGGGCCGCGCATTTCTACGAAACATTCGCCGAGGATTTCGAGAACGGCGAGAAAAAAGAAGCCGGGGCGCTCGCGGCATTCCTCGGCAAAAGCTCATCCTGAGCGTTGTCGCCTAAGGGGCGGCGACTGTGTCGTCCCCAATAGTAAAACGGATGCGGGTGCCCCAGGGGTCCGTCGTGGCAAAGCCGTCTGGAATTGTGTCGATTGTGACGCCGGCCGCGCCTAGACGCTGTTTCAGGCCTTCCATTGTCGGCTGATCGCTGATTTCCATTGCGAACCAATCGAGGCCCGCCCGCTTGCGGTTGCGTGCACCCGCGCCTTCGCTGTGCCAGACATTGACGGCGACATGGTGGTGATAGCCGCCCGAGGACAGGAAGGTGGCTCCGGTGCGCCAGCGCGTGAGATCGAGGCCGAGTGTGCCGCGATAAAATTCTTCCGCCTTAGCAATGTTGCCGACGCGCAGATGGATGTGGCCGATGCGCAATCCTCCCGGCGCGCCGGGATAGGTCGCGGTCGCCGGATCGATCTCGCCGACGATCGCGTCGATGTCGAGCGGGTCGGTTTTCTGGAAAATCAATTCACCGTCGCGGCGCCATTTCTCGCGCGGCCGGTCGGAATAGACTTCGACGCCGTTGCCTTCCGGATCGTCGAGGTAGATGGCTTCGCTCACATCGTGATCGGAGGCGCCGGTAATGGGCACGCGGGTTTTCGCGGCGTGCAAAATCCAGCGCGCGAGGTCCGCGCGCGTCGGCATCAGGAACGCGGTGTGATAGAGGCCGGCTTCGCGCGGATCGTCGGGCAACGCATCGGGCTTGTGGATCAGTTCGAGCAGAGGCGCGCCGTCGACGCCGAGCGTCGCAGCTTGGCCGGTGTGCTCCTGCACGGTCAAACCGAGCATGTCGCGGTAGTAGGCGGTGAGGCGATCGAGATCGCGGACCGTCATGCCGATGGCGCCGATATGGAGCGGCGCACGGCTTGCGCCGGTGGGGATCGCGGAAAGGTTGGGCGCGTCCATGGCGCTAATATACGGGCCGCTTACCGGTTCAGCCACCGCCGCGCGAAGCCGAGAATCCCCTGCGGCAGGAAAATAATAATCGCAATGAAGACTATGCCGAGCGGGATCAGATAGGGGAACTGGTCGCCGAACCACTGCGCCAGCAATTGCCGCGCCAGCTGAAAGAAGCCGGCGCCGACGATCGGCCCGACCAGCGTGCCGATGCCGCCGATCACGTTGTAGATCACGGTGTCGCCCGATGTCAGGAAGAACACAAAATTGGGCGCGGCGAATTCGTTCTGGATCGCGTAGAGCACGCCGGCCAGGCCCGCGAACACGCCCGACAGCATCACCGACACCATTTTGTAGCGCGCAACGGAATAGCCGATGGCGCGGGTGCGCGGCTCGTTCTCACGAATCGATTGCAGCACCATGCCGAAGGGTGATTGTGTCACGCGCCGCAGAAATAGATAGGAACCCGCCACCGCCGCCAGCACGAACCAGTGCATGGTCATCGAGTTGAACCGCGCATTATAGATGAACGGGATCCACAGATGCGGCCGGTCGAAGATCAGGCCGTTCTCGCCGCCGGTAACCGCGGTCCAGGTGAAGATGATGACGTAGAAGATCTGGCTGAAGATCAGCGTGGTGATGGTGAAATAGATGTCGCGCAACCGGGTCGAGAAGAACGCCACGAACAGGGCGGCGGCCGCCGCGCCGGCAAGCCCGCACAGCATGGCGAACCACAAATTCGGCTGCACCGCGATCAGCGCGCCGGCGGCGCCATACATGCCGAGCCCGAAAAACGCTGAATGGCCGAACGAAACCATGCCGGTATAGCCGATCAGAAGATCGGACGACATCGCGAGCAAGCCCCAGATCAGGCATTCGGTGAGCAAGCGCCGCCAGAATTCCGGCAGCACCATCGGCGCTACGATCAACAGCGCCATGACCGCGCAAAAGCCGATCCAGAAAACGGCAGTGTGGCTCAGCCTGGCGCCGCCGAGCGGGAACGTTTTATCAAGAGGCGCGGTGGTCATTTCGGTGTCGCCACGAACAGGCCGGTGGGCCGGAACAACAGCGTGAGGATCAGCACGACGAAGGACACAATTACCGCCTGCGACGGATCAAGCCAGATCGAGGCATAGGCCTCAAGAAGCGAGATAAAGATCGCGGCGGCGATCGAGCCGACAAGATTGCCCATGCCACCGACCACCACGACGATGAAGGCGCGCAGCACCCAGTCGAGCCCCATGCTGTGATCGACACCGGTGGTCGGTCCAAACAGCACACCGCTCGCCGCCGCCATCGCAGAGCCGATGGCGAACACGCCGGTGTAAACCAGTGGCACCGGGATGCCCATGGCCTGCGCCATAATGCGATCCTGCGCGGTCGCCCTGATCCAGATACCGAATTTGCCGTATTTGAGGAACAGCCAGAAGCCGCCGATGATGGCGGCCGAGAGCACGGCGATGAGAATGCGGTACCAGGGATATTGCAGATAGAACATCGTGAAATAATAACCGTCGAGCGGCTCCGGGATCTTGCGCGAGACCGGCCCGAACTGCCACAGCGCGTAATTTTGCAGGACGAGCGATATGCCGAAGGTGGCGAGAATCGTATTGAGCGGATCGCGTCCGATCAGCGGCCGTAGCGTCACGATCTGCAGAGCGGCGCCGAGTATGGCGAGGATCAGCGCCGAGGCGACGAGCCCGAGCCAGAAACTTCCCGTCGCGGCAATGACGATGACGCCCATATAGGCGCCGAGCATGAACAATTCGCCGTGCGCGAAATTCACCACGTCCATGATGCCGAAGATCAGCGTCAGGCCCGAGGCGATCAAAGCCAGGATCATGCCGGTGACGATGCCGTTGACCGTCTGGATAACGATGAGGTCGAACGGAATGGCGTGAAAGAACTGCCCGAGCGCGGCCATCGCTCATACTCCCAGATACTGTTTGATCGCCTGATGGTTGAGATCGATTTCGGAAGCCGCGCAATGGTGGCGAACGGCGCCCTTTTCCATGATGTAAACGCGCTGGCTCGCCTCGAGCGTCAGTGGCACGTTCTGCTCGACCAGAAGGATGGCGACGCCCTCGTCATGCAGCAGCTTGATGATATTGCCGATCTGCGAAACCATCCGCGGCATCAGTCCCTCGGTCGGTTCGTCGAGCAGGATGATTTTCGGCTCCAGCATCATGGCGCGCGCGATGGCGAGCATTTGTTGCTCGCCGCCGGACAGCGTGCCACCGGCCTGGCCACGACGCTCCGCCAGCACCGGGAAATAAGCAAACACTTTGTCGAGCAGGGTCTTGCGTCTTTCTTCGGTGACGCCGTTGCGGTCGAGACCGGTGCGCAGGTTTTCCATCACCGTGAGCAGGCGGAAGATGCGGCGGTCCTCCGGCACATAGCCGATGCCGAGACGTGCGAGTTTGTGCGGCGCCAGGCCGGTAACGGCATTGCCGTCGAGCAGCACCGCGCCGTGGCTCGGCCGCACCAGACCCATGATGGTCTTGAGCGTGGTCGATTTGCCGACGCCGTTGCGGCCGAGCAGGCCGACCACCTCGCCGGGGCCGACCTTAAGAGTCACGCCGTGGAGGATGTGGCTTTTGCCGTAATAGGTATGCACGTCCTCGACCAGGACGAGTGGTACGGCGCTGGCGCAGGCGGCGCTCATGTTTTGAGATAGACCTCCAGCACTCTCGGGTTCTCCTGAATCTGTTCCGGCGTGCCTTCGGCGAGGATCTCGCCATAATGCAACACGGTGATGCGGTGGCAAAGCTGCATCACCACACTCATGTCGTGCTCGACGATCAGGATAGTAAAATCCTTGGCGATGCGCCGAACCAGATCCATGGTCTGATTGGTCTCGGCCTGGCTCATGCCCGCGGTCGGCTCGTCAAGGCAGAGCAGTTGCGGCTCGGTCGCCAGCGCAATACCGATTTCGAGATTGCGCTGTTCGCCATGCGACAGATTGGACGCAAGCTCGTCGGCCTTGCCGAGCAGACCCACCGCGTGCAGCGCCGTTTCTGCCTTTCTGTTGATGTCGGGGAACGCGGTGTGATGCGCAATCATGTTCCAGCCATGCCGGCGCGACTGCGCGGCGATGCGCGCATTCTCGAAAACTGTGGCGTTGGGCAGGATATTGGTGATCTGGTAGGAGCGGGCGATACCCTTCTGCGAGATCGCGTTACTGGTCAGCCCGGTGATCTCTTCGCCGTTGAAGACGATGTGGCCGGCAGTCGGCCGCAGCACGCCGGTCAGGCAATTGAAGAACGTGCTCTTGCCGGCGCCGTTGGGGCCGATGATGGCGCGCACCTCGCCGCGCGCCACCTCGAAATTGACGCCGGTAAGCGCGGCGAGGCCGCCGAACCGCACGGACAGCTGTTCGGTCTTGAGGATAGGAACCGTCGCCGCCCCCCGGTCCTCCGCCGGGGAGCGCAGGTCGCTCGACTGTGCCGCGCGCACTTAGGCGGAGAAACTGCAAGCTGGCGGAACGAGGGTCTTGTCCTTGTCCACCGTCTGGAGAAGCTTGAACTTGCCGTCTTGGACTGTGTAGAGGAATTCGCGCAGGAACGCCTGATGGTCGGCTTTGCGTAGCGTCTTGTCGCCCTGCGGGAAGTCGTCGCCCTCCTTCATCTCGAGGCCTTCGAGCGCTTCGATCAGCTTGTTGGTGTCGTCGCGGCCCTGGAACTTCGACATTGTCATGCCGACCTTCAGGGCGTTCATCGCCTCGTAGTTCGATTGCACGTAACGGTCAGGCAGCGGACCGGACGGGTCGACCTTGGCCAGCCGCGCCTTTGCATCGTCGAAGAAGCGATGCAGGTAAGGCGTATCGAGCGGGCCCTGGAACACCGGGATGTAACGATTGATGGCGACGAAGCCCTCAATCTTGTTGCCGAGCGCGGGCATGTTCGTCGATTCGCAAATGGCGCCGTCGCCGGCCCATTTGTATTTCTTGGTGAGGCCCAGGTCGTAGGCCTGGTTGCCGACGGTCACGCCATCCTTGCCGAAGAAGATGCCGAACAGGCCGTCGAAATCGCCGGAGATTTTCGACAGGAACGGCGTCATGTCGGCGGTGCCGAGCGGAATGCCGGTGGTGCCGACGACGGTGCCGCCGTTCTTCTCGATCTCGGCTTTGTAGGCGTCGCGGGTCGACTGGCCCCACGAATAGTCGGCATAGGCGATATGCCACTTCTTGCCCATCGAGGCGAGCATCGGCGCAAAGGCGACAGCCTGGGCCGGCGCGAAATCGTGGACGCGGAAGCTGACGTGATTGCACTTGCTGGTGGTCAGCGTGGTGTCGAGACAGACGCTGATCATGTTGACGATCTTGGCGTCTTCCCAGACCGGCATGCAGGCAATGCAGATATTGGACAAGAAGCCGCCGACATGGGCGTCGATATTGTCCTGCTGCACCATTTGCGCGGTCTTTTGCCGGGCGACGGCCGGCGAGCTCTCATCGTCCGTAATTACCAGTTCGACCGGACGGCCATTAATGCCGCCGGTATTGTTGATGCGGTCGACCGCCATCTGCAAACCGACCACGGCGGTCTTGCCGCCGGCGGCGCCGGCGCCGGACAGCGGCTGCTCGGAACCGATCTTGTAGGATTGCGCGGCGCCGAATGCCGCCTTCCACGGCGCGGGCACCAGCATCATGGCGCCGATCGCACCGCCGCCCCAGCCGACGATGCTGCGTCGGGTGACTTTGCCGCGGTACCAAAGGTCCTCGGCCCACTTCTCTTCTTTCCACTTCTCAGTCATTGGAAATCCCTCTCTGCTGGATGGCCTGCGCTGCCGGCCCTTTGAGCGGGCTTCTGGCAAGTCATTGGAGCCATAAGCAAACGCGACTTTGGCTTTGGTTTCAACCGGATTCGCGCACTCGGTCCCCGCTTGGCACTATGCCACTGCGCGTAAGATCGTCGCGGGCCAAGGCGGCCTTTTTCACCGCCAGCTTGATGCTAAACTGCGCCAAAGCGGCGGATCAGGAGTCGGCAATGGCGGTCGCAGCCACGAAGGCGATGCAACGGGAGGATACCGGCGCGCTGCTGACCGGCCGCGCGGCGCGGCTGGCGATCAGGCGCAACGCCCATTCCGGGCCGACCTCCGGTCTGGCCCCGGGCTTTGTGCAGGCCAATCTCGCGATCCTGCCGAAATCTCTGGCGCAGGATTTCATGCAGTATTGCCGGCTCAATCCCAAGCCGTGCCCGCTGATCGGCGTCGGCACGCCCGGCGATCCGCACATTCCTGCGCTCGGCGAGGACCTCGATATCCGCACCGATCTGCCGCGCTATCGCGTCTGGCGCGACGGCGCCTGTGTCGACGAACCGACCGATCTCCTGCAATGGTGGCGCGACGATCTCGTCATTTTCGCCATCGGCTGCTCGTTCTCATTTGAAGAAGCACTACTCGAAGGTGGCATCGAGCTGCGTCACATGACCTGCGATTGTACCGTGCCGATGTACCGCACATCGGTCGAAACCGTGCCGGCGGGACCGTTCCATGGGCCGCTCGTGGTTTCGATGCGGCCGATGAAACCGGCCGATGCCATCCGCGCCGTGCAGATCACCACGCGGTTTCCTTCGGTGCACGGCGCGCCGGTCCATCTCGGCAAGCCGGGATCGATCGGCATTCCCGATATCGCCAAACCGACGTGGGGCGACGCGGTGCCGATCCATGACGACGAGATTCCGGTGTTCTGGGCCTGCGGGGTGACGCCGCAGTCGGTCATCATGGCAGTGAAGCCGGAATTCTGCATTACCCATTATCCCGGCGCCATGCTGGTGACGGACCGGCACAATACCGAATTTGCAATTATGTGACGCCGCGCGTTACGTCTCAGCCATGAACGATAAAGCGAAGACCGAAGGCGCAACCTTCGACCCGGCCGCCAACGGTTGGGAACGCGTGAGGGGCCACAATTTCGGCGAATTGGTCGGACCGATCTGGCGTAAGGGCGACGCGCTGTTCGGCATTGTCACCGCCGACAAGCATCGCAACCATCGCGGCATCGTGCATGGCGGACTGTTGATGACGTTCGCCGATCAGGCCATGGGGATGACCGGCCGGCGCAAGACCGGTGAAAAACCGCATGCCACCATCGAACTCAACATGCAATTCGTCGGCGGCGTGAAGGTCGGCGACTTCGTCGAGGCGCATTGCGATGTGGTGCGCGAAACCCGGTCGCTCCTGTTCATCGAATCGAAGCTCAAAATCGGCACGCAGATCGTCGCCTCGGCGAGCGGCATCTGGAAGATTTTGGGGGAAGGGTAGGGCGGGTTAGCCGCGGAATTTTGCCAGCGTGCCGCCCTTCATCACCGAGCCGGGCAGCGGATGGCCGACGACGTCCTCGGCAAGCTTGGCGCATTCGATCAGCGCGTCCAGATCGATGCCGGTTTCGATGCCCAATTCGTTGCACATGAAGACAAGATCTTCGGTGCAAACATTGCCGGCGGCGCCGGCATGGCCGGCGAACGGACAGCCGCCAAGTCCGGCAACCGATGAATCGAACCCCGTCACGCCCATTTCCAGGCCGGCATAAGCGTTGGCGATGGCCATGCCACGGGTGTCGTGCAGATGCAGCGCGATATCGAGGTCTGGCCAGCGCTCGCGCAGGCTGCCAACCACGCGCTTGATCGCAAGCGGCGTCGCCCACGCCATGGTGTCGGCGAGCGTGATGTAATCGAGCGTCACGCCATGCTCGCGCGCCACGTCGAGGATTTGCTTGACCAGTGCGATGACATGCGCGACCGGGATATCGCCAGCGAAATTGCAGCCGAACGCCGCCATAATGCTGCCGCGCTCGACCGGAATTTTGGCCGCCTTGTACATTTCAACGATGGTATGCTGCGCGGCGAGCTGCTGCGCGGCATCGCGGTTCTGGTTGCGTCTGGAGAATTTTTCCGAAGCCGCGAGCTGGATCGTTCCGGTATTGGTGAGCCGGTCGTGCCGCAGCGCGCGCTCGAACCCTTTTTCGTTGAGCCACAGCGCGGTGTAAGCGACGTCCGACCGCAGGCTGATGCCTTCCACCACATCGTCCGCATCGGCCATGCCGGGCACGTTTTTCGGATTGACGAAAGAGACGATCTGGATGCGGTCGAGCCCGGTCTGCGCCAACGCGTCGATCAGTTCGATCTTGCGCGCTGTCGGGATCGGACCTTTCTCAATCTGAAAGCCTTCGCGCGGGCCTTCTTCGGTGATGTGCACCTTGGCCGGAAGATCGCTCATAATTTTGCTCCGGCATTGATAATGCCGCGTTTGACGAGCGCTTCGATTTCAACCGGCGCGAGGCCGAGCTCAGCGAGGATTTCACTTGTGTGCTCGCCAAGCGCAGGCGCCTGCCGCCGCAGCGCAAAATCATGCTCGTCCATTTCGATCGGCAAGCGCGGCAGTTTCGCGGTCACACCATTCGGGAAATCGATGTTCAGCATGCGGCCGCCGGCATTGAGCTGCGGGTCATCGAACAGGTCTCCAGGCTTGGCCACCGGAGCAAAAGGTATATCGATGCGGTCGAAGACTTCGGCAAGCTCGGCGAGCTTGTGTTTGGCGATGATGTCGCCGACCATTGGCCGCAGTACCGGCCGCGCCCGCACGCGGTCTTCATTGGTTTTGTAGGCGGGATCGCTGACCAGATCGTTACGGCCGAAGTGCTCGCAGAAGCGGCGCCAGTGGCCGTCACTGGTCAATCCAACAAAGATCTGTTCGCCGTCGGCGGTCCGGAACGGATCGTAAATGGCCCATGCTCCCTGGCGGGACGGCATTGGCGGCATGGGCTTGCCGGTCACCACTTCGCCCGCCATGTGCTGCATCATCAGGAACGCAGTGGATTCGAAGAGAGCGGATTTCACCATCTGACCGCGGCCGGTGCGTTCGCGCTCGCGCAACGCCGCCTGAATTCCGATCACCGCGAACATCCCGCCCATGATGTCGACCACCGACGCACCGGCGCGCAGCGGCTGGCCGGGCGGGCCGGTCATGTAAGCCAGGCCCGCCATGAACTGCACCACCTCGTCGAGCGCCGGGCGATGCTCATAGGGTCCGCTCAAAAAGCCTTTCAGCGCGCAATAGATCAGCCGCGGATTTTCTTTCGCCAGTTCCTCATAACTACAGCCGAGACGCTTCATCGTTCCGGGCGCGTAATTTTCCAGAACCACGTCGGCTCCAGCGGCGAGGCGATAGAGCAAGGCGCGGCCCTCGTGCGATTTCAAGTCGATCGCAAGGCTGCGTTTGTTGCGGTTGAAGGTGGCAAAGAATCCGGCGGCGAAGCCATAGAGCCGCCGCGTGTGATCGCCGCCCGTGGGTTCGACCTTGATCACGTCGGCACCGAGATCGGCGAGGATCAGTCCCGCCGTCGGCCCCATGATGGTGTGGCAGAATTCAAGCACGCGAATGCCGTCAAGCGGCAGGATGTGGTTGGGCATGCGCGCATTTTAGGCCGTCATGCTCGCGCTTGTCGCGGGCATCCACGTCTTTACGATGGTGCCGCACGGTAAAGACGTGGATGGCCGGAACAAGTCCGGCCATGACGACCCAGGAGAGGTAATCGTGAAAAAGTCATTCATACGCAGCGCGCGGGCGGAGAAGCGCGCTTATTCGCCGGCCGTCATCACCGAAGGCGGCAAGACGGTCTGGCTCGCCGGCCACACCGGCGCGGTCGCCGATGCCGGAAAGTCGCTCGCCGGCGATTTCGACGCGCAGTGCCGGCAGACTTTTCGAAATATCGAAAAGACGCTCGCCGAGGCCGGTGCCAAACTCGACGATCTCGTCACCATGACGGTGTTCCTGATCGACTCGCGGTACACCACGCGCATGACCGAACTGCGCACCGAGATTTTCGGCAAGGATTTTCCGGCGAGCGCCGCGATCACGGTAGCGGGCTTCGCCCAGCCGGAGATGATGATCGAGATTCAGGGCGTCGCGGTGGTTGCCTAAGCCCTTTTCTCCTTCGCCTGTTGGATCGCGCGCCACAGCACTTCGGGCGTCGCCGGCATGGCGACATGGTTGATGCCGAGCACGGAGAGCGCATCGACCAAAGCGTTGGCGACCGCTGGCATGGCGCCAACGCAACCGGCTTCGCCGGCGCCTTTGACGCCAAGGAGATTGGTCTTGGTCGGCACCGGATTGGAATCGACATGGAACGCAGAAAGGTCGGTGGCGCGCGGCATGGCGTAATCCATGAACGAGCCGGTGAGGATTTGTCCTTCGGCATCGAACTTGATGTCTTCCATCAGGATTTGCCCCGCACCCTGGGCGATGCCGCCGTCGATCTGGCCGTGCAGCAACAGCGGATTGAGCACGGTGCCGACGTCATCGACGACATTATAATTGACGATCTCCACCGTTCCGGTTTCCTCGTCGATTTCGAGCTCGCAGACGTGCACGCCGTTGGGATAGGCGGCGACCTTGCCGGAGTAGATCGCCTTCTCGATCAGGCCCGGCTCCATGCCGTCAGGCAGATTTTTCGGATCAAGCGAAGCTTTGGCGACGTCCTTGATGGTCAGCGTCTGATTGGTCTTTTTGCTTGAGAACAGGCCCTCGCGGAAATTGATATCGGCGGGATCGAGCTTGAGCATTTTGGCGACGATCGCCTTGCCCTTGGCTTCGACCTTGTCGGCTGCGAGCGTGAAAGCCGAGCTTGAAAACGCAGCCGACCGCGAACCGCCGGTGCCTTCGGAAAAAAACACCTGGTCGGTGTCGCCCTGGATGTAAGTCACTTCGTTTGGATCGAGGCCGAGCCGGTCGCACACCACCTGCTTGAACGTGGTCTCGTGGCCCTGGCCCTGATTGATGCTGCCGGAAAAGATCGACGCCGAGCCGGTGCGGTCGAAGCGGATTTCGGCGCCTTCGAGCCCCGCCGCGGCCGAGCGCTCGATGGTGTTGGAGAAACCGAAGCCGCGCAGCTTGCCATTTTTGCGGGCCTCGGCCCGGCGCTTCTCAAAGCTTTTCTTGTCGGCGGCGTCGAGCGCGAGGTCCATATTCTTTTCGAACTCGCCGCAATCGTAGGTGAAGGTGACGCTGGTCTTGAACGGCATGGCGCTCGCCGGGATCGTATTGCGCCGGCGCAGCTCAGCGGGATCCATGCCGAGTTGGTCGGCGGCGAGATCGACCATCCGCTCGATGACATAGCCGGCCTCGGGGCGGCCATTGCCGCGATACGGCCGCACCGGCTGGGTGTGGGTGAACACCGCGGTGACGTCGATGTGCGAAGCCGGCGTGCGATAGACGCCGGCAAGCGTGCCGAGATTGCCGGTAAAGGCCGGCATGCCGGTCTGCATATAGGCGCCGATCGCGGCGATGATCTTCGCGCGGAAGCCGAGGAAATTACCGTCCTTGTCGAGCGCGAGTTCGGCTTCGGTCACGTTGTCGCGCGCCTGCGCATCGCAAAGAAAACATTCCGAGCGCGTCGCCACCCATTTCACCGGCCGGCCGATAAGCTTCGCCGCACACAGCACCAGCGCGACTTCGTTATAGACGGCGGATTTCATGCCAAAGCTGCCACCAATGTCGCCGCAGATGACGCGGATCTTGCTGTCGGGCACTTTCAGTACGTAGTTCGACAGTTCGGTCTGGAACACATTGGTGCGCTGTAACGTCGAGTAAATCGTGTAGCGGCTCTCGATCGGCTCGAACAGGCCAATGCAGCCGCGCGGCTCCATTGCCGCGGCCGTGACGCGATTGATGACGAATTTGTGCTTCACCACGTGCGCGGCGCGGGCGAACGCTGCATCGGTCGCTTCCTTGTTTCCCTCGATCTGGACGAAGCCGATATTGTTCGGGCAGTCGTCCCACACCAGTGGCACGCCGGGCTTGACCGCATCGCCGGTCGAGACATTCGCAGGCAGCGGCTCGTAATCGACCTCGATGAGTTCGGCGGCGTCATTCGCCTGGTAATAGGTCTCGGCGACGACGAAGGCGACGTAGTCACCGATCATCCGGACGCGGTCTTCGGCGAGTGCCGGATAACGCGGCTTGTAGCTAGGCACGCCGTCGCGGCGCGACAGCCCGCCGGGCACCGGAAGATCGCCGAAGCCGGCAGCCTTGTAGTCGGTGGCGGTGAGAACCGCGAGGACGCCGGGCGCCGCTTTCGCCTTCGCAGTGTCGATCTTGCGGATCCGCGCGTGGGCGTGCGGCGAACGCAGCACGCAACCGAACGCCATGCCGGGAAAGGTCATGTCCGCGACGTAGCGGCCGTGGCCCTTGATCAAGCGCGGATCCTCAAACCGGGGAACAGGCTGGCCGATCGCGAATTCACCCATCGCAGTCCTCACGACAAGGGGGATTTCATGAAGATACCCGGCCCATCGGCCGGGTATCGAAGAGAAGGTGCGGTTCTACAGCGGCTTGGCACGCTCTTCAATTGGTCCCGAGTCGGCGCTAGGCTGAGGCCGCCAATGACCGAAGCAGCATCTCCCATAAGCTTCGAAACCGGGCTGCAAGTGCATGCCGCTGCGATGGCGGATGCCTGCACGCGCTGTGGCAAATGCGTGGAAGTCTGCCCGACCAAGGTTGCCGCCGGGCTCAGCGACGAACAGCGCAACAATCCCGTTGCCGTTATCGGCGGCGTCATCGACATTTTGCATGGCGGTGAAGGTAACGACGCGGCGCGCAAATGGGCGAGCGGGTGTCTCCTGTCCGGCGATTGCATCGAAGCCTGCGACTACGGCGTCAATCCCCGCTTTCTGTTGCAAATGGCGCGCATCGCCTTGGTGCGTGCCAAGGACGACGCCGTGACGCAGCGGAAGAAGGGGGTCGAAGGCTTCCGTCATGTTGCGCACGACGTAAAGCATATTTCACGCTTGCAGCTCGACGACGCTTTGCTCGAACGGCTGGGGCAGGGCGCGAATAAGCCGCGCGCGTCCGAGACCCCGCCCGATTTCGTCTTCTATACCGGCTGCAATATTCTCAAGACGCCGCATATCGCGCTTCTGGCGCTCGACATTATGGATGGTATCGGCGCCTCGTATGAGGTGATGGGCGGCCCGACCCATTGCTGTGGTGTGCAGCAGATGCGCTCCGGCGATGTCGCCACGTTCGGCCGCTTCGCCGAAGCCACGCTCGACAAGATGGCAGCGAGCAAAAGCGGGCAGGTCGTCTCCTGGTGCCCGTCGTGTCATGTCAATTACACCGAACTGACGCTGCCGGCGGTCGAAAAGACGCGCGGCGCCAAACCGTTCGAGATGACGCCGTTCACGATGTATCTGTACAACAATCTCGACCGGTTGCGCCCGCTTCTGCGCGAGCCGGTGCCGATGCGGATTGCGCTGCACAAGCATCCCGGCATCCGCGGCGTGGTCGAGGCGGCGCAAGACATTTTATGGGCGGTGCCGGGCATCGAAGTCGTCGATCTGCAGCAGCCCGCGGTCGGCTTGCAATCCAACAGCATCCGCATCAATCCGCAATACCGACGCGAATTGCAGGAGGCCGAGCTCGATGCGGCGCAAGCCGCCGGCATCGACGCGCTGGTCGCGATCTATCATTCCGATCATCGCGAGCTCTGCGCCCACGAGCGCGACCGGCCGTTCCGCATCATGAACATGTTCGAGATCCTCGGGCTCAGCATGGGGTTCGATTACGACGACAGCTTCAAGCGGCTGAAGATCATGCAGGACGCCGATGCGATCCTTAACGATTGCGGGGACCTCGTGCAAAAGCACGGCCTCGACCGCGACGCCACGCGCGCCGCCATCCAGAACATGCTCGACGAGCAGCCGGCGCCGTTGCGTGGCGCGCCGTAACACGGCATCGCATAAATTTGGTGCCGGTACTGAGGCCAATGTCCGCTTTGGGTCATAAGCGGACATGGTTTAAATGAAGAGGCCGCCAACTGAGGCGGCCTCAACCTTTAGCCGGGAGCGGGCTAGTTGCCCACCGTCATCTGCATGTCGAAGCTTGCGGCCGCCGCAGCGTTCGCGGCCGCAGTCGCGGCATCCTGAGCATAGGCCGCGTTTGCCGCGTTCGCCGCGTCCATCGCGCTCTGCGCTTGTTGAGCGGCCCAATCATTGTTCTCGGCCGCCGTGCCTGCAGCTTCGTCATCGTCGCCCCCGCCAATGGAGATGGTGACACTCGGCCCGCTGTAAGACTGGGCCACCGATCTAGAGGTGGCGCTCGGCGGATCTTGGACCACCTTTGTATATTCGAAGCGGTAGCCGCGTGAGAGCATGCACTGCTTGAAAGCAGGCGTGTCGTAAACCGCCGTGCGGCTTTCGCCCGACGAACTATAGCAAGCGTTGACGTTTGCATTATAGACAGCGTCGCTACGCGGATGTCCGTGAGGACGGATGGTATCGTAATAAGTTGATTCGCCGTGGCTCGAAGCGCTAGCGCTCGAAACCATTCCCGCGGCTAAGATTGCAACAGCAAGCATCAATTTCCTTGGCGTTGTCATGGGCTTCTCCTCGAAACGTCTGATCCGTCTTCGTTGTCAACCGGGTGTTCGCATATGTGGGTGGGCGCCGACGACAAACCGGTTCGAAAAGCGAGATTACAAGTTGGATAGGAATCCGGGTGGCCCCGGTCCTTGTCCGATATTCAAAAGGGGCCACCCTCTGGGTTGAGGGATCAAAACGGACCAATGCCCGACCCGTCTACAGGAACATTGCTGGAACTCGGAACGGCAGGCGAACGATTGGCATTTCCCATTTGGGTCATTAGCTCCCGCCGCGCTGCCAAGTCGCGATGTCCGCTTTACCCCCGAAACCTGTCGCGACACACACTGACCGGCGTGTTCGCTAAGGGCCACAAGCCCACTCATCCACCGGAGCAGCAGCAAGTCTACCCGGCCGCGAATAATATAAATATGAGACAGTACGCCGTTATTCGGCCGCCACCTCATATTTCTCACTCAATTGCCTCGGCGCTATTACGACCCTATTGCGGCCGCCGCGCTTCGCTTCAAATAGCGCCTCGTCAGCGCGCTTGAGCATGACCTCGAAGGAAGCCATGCCACTCGTAGCGCCTGCAATTCCGATGCTTACGCTAATCTTCGTTTCATTGCTTGGAAAAGCATCCGAATGATCTTCGATTCGCTTACGTAGCCGTTCGGCCACAAGTTCCGCCGCCGATTCACCTGTTTCCGGCAACAAGAGCACAAATTCCTCACCGCCAAGGCGGGCTACGATATCTGTCTCGCGTCGCATTGAACTACAGTCGTCCGCTATCGCCTTTAGGACCAGATCACCAACGTCATGGCCGAAGCGGTCGTTAATCGATTTGAATTTGTCGACATCGAGAACCAACAGAGACAGCGGCCGGCCATACCTTTGAAAACGTCCCCATTCAACGCGAGCAAGCGTGTCAAAGTGCCGACGGTTAAAAATGCAAGTCAACCCGTCCGTGGTTGCGAGCAATTCAAGGCCCGCAGAGAGACGTTCCGAATTGCCCCGCTCCCGTACCGCTTTCGGTAGCCACCGCATGAGAAGAACGCCAATGACAAAACACCCCGCGGCGACATTAACGAGCTTCGGAATGATAAGGAGTGCGGGGTTTCCGAGAACGCCGGCAATCCCGGCCGGAAAAAATCCGTACTGACTGCCGAAAAACAAACCAAAATAAACATTTTCAACAATGTTTCGGCATGTGTCTAAGGCGACCACGAGCAACAACAGGCGCGTCGTACCGAAGATCAGCGGATTGCGGCTGTAGTAGATAACTACTGTGCCCAGGACAACCAGCCAAAGGGCGACGATCACCCAATAGATCAGCGTAGCTACCAGGTGCATTTTGACTTTGTGTCCCGTTTCGGATCGCGCGAAGCCGCCATGGGGGAACGCCGGCACGCCGGTTCCGATACGGTAGACATTTAAAATGCCGCAATTGTGAGTTTAAGAACCGTAAATCTCGGGTGTAGACGCTTAGGCATGGCGAGGAAATCGACCCGCCGGCCTGCGAGTGGCTGGCGAATGGCAGCTCCGGGTCAAAAGCTGCCACGTCGTCTTCATTTGGCGATGTCCGCTTTACTCCCGATAGCGGACACGCAGATGGAAGGCTGGTGTGTCAGGTTTGGGCCAAAACCGGACTCCCGTCGACCACTGTGAATAGGTCACAGACCCTGGGTAGTGGGTCAGTTTTAATTGTGGCGGGATAACTCGCAAAGACTAAGCGAGTGGTCAATTTTATACAGATTGCTAGTTCCGGCAGGCACAGAATTTCCAATAGGGGAGGCGGCACCGAGGTGTTCCCAGTCAGGTGACTTTCATGAATGAGGTCGACCTATTTCGGCAGTACGTCAAGGATGTGTTTCGGCAATACGTCAAGGATCGTCTCAAGATCGAGACAAGCGAGGATCAGGAATTATTTCTGGAAGTGGCAACCGAGCTTCAGAGCGAGGGCGTGGTGGCAACACATGAGGTGCTCGCCGTAATCAAAGCGACCGTGGCTTCCACGAAAGAGATATTGGAGAAAGGACGCACATAATCGCCATGATGACTTGCCTTGAACTTGCGTTGACCGCACAACTCATTTGCTTGTCAGATGAGACACCTGTGTGCACCGACAACGGCTCCATTGCGCAACTTCTCGGCCTTCCTGTTTGCACCAGCACCGAGGCGATCCAGCAAAATGATGCTCGGCGACGAATTCAAGGCTGGTTCTACGCTCGCGGTCCGCTCGGCCTTGACGCGCCGAGCCAGCTACCTGCCCGAACGGACGAGGTGACCGAATAAGGCGTCGCGATGTTCCCTCAGGGCATAACGGGCGCGCGGGGCACTGGCTGACGTCGTAGCTATTCTATAACGGAAACGAAGACGAACTGCTGCCGAGGTTCGCGGCAACTTGGCCACCATGCAATGATTCCAAGATCAAACTTTTTCGTGGCCGCGTTCCTGCAAGCTTCCTTATTGGAACCAGCCAGCGCAGCCGACAGAAAATCTGACGAGTGTGGGTTTGCATCGGTCTATTCAACCGATAGTGAAAGTACGGCAAGCGGCGAAGACACTCAGCCGAAATATCTCACGGCCGCGCATCGATCACTTTCGTTTGGGACGCTTGTTAACGTCACTGATCAAGAGAATGGCCGCTCGGCGGTCGTGCGGATCACCGATCGCGGTCCTTTCACCATTGGAAGAATAATTGACTTATCGAAGGCTGCGACGCACGAACTTCGGATCTCCGGCCTAACGCGAGTTTGTCTCGACATTCTATTGACCAAGAAAGTCGAGCAACACCGGAATAATTAGTCACGCTCAAATAACATCGGGAGCATCGGTACCCCGATGGGCGCCGGCCCCCTCCGGTATCGTAATTTTGATCGACGAGTTTATCGACAGTGACCCCAACGAAGCTTTAGCATTCTCAATAGGGTCAATCGTTTACTTGACCCGGAGCTGCCCAAAAAACCGGCGACGGACCGAAGTCCCCGTTTCTGTCAATTCGCAGCCCGGTGCCATCGGTAGGCGCAAAATCGATCCTTTAATCCGATGTCGGCTCGGACCGCTGAGGCTCGGCAGGGCCCCGTGATTTGCACGTCACGTAACCGGTCGTAGCAAATTCCAATGGCGTTTGAGGAGCGCCGACCAACCATCGAATCCAGGAGGCTCATCATGGATACACCCGAAAACTCAGAGCAAATCGACCATCCTCGCCGCCAGTTCGTTGGCGCTGCGGCCATGACCATCGCGGCCGTGGGCACGTCGAGCCTGCCCAACGCATTCCCGGCCGCCGCGGAGACCGATCCCAACGCAATCCGCCCGTTCCGCTTCAACTTCCCGGAAGAGCAACTCGTCGATCTTCGCCGACGTGTGAAAGCGACGCGATGGCCAGACAAGGAAACGGTCACGGATCCATCGCAAGGCGTCCAGCTCGCGACGATTCAGAAACTCGCGCAGTATTGGTCGACGGATTACGAGTGGGCCAAGTGCGAGGCAAAGCTGAAAGCCCTGCCGCACTTTGTCACCGCGATCGACGGGCTCGACATTCACTTCATTCATGTTCGTTCGAAACATGAAAATGCCTTGCCGATGATCATCACCCATGGGTGGCCCGGCTCGATCATCGAGCAAACGAAGATCATCGAACCGCTGACCAACCCTACGGTGCATGGCGGCAGCGCATCGGACGCATTTCACTTGGTGATCCCTTCGCTGCCGGGCTACGGCTTTTCGGGCAAGCCGACCGCGCCCGGATGGAACCCCGTCAGCATTGCGAAAGCGTGGGCGACGCTGATGCAACGCCTCGGCTACACAAAATATGTGGCGCAGGGCGGCGATTGGGGCAACGCCGTCTCGGAGGTGATGGCGCTGCAGCAGCCGCCGGGATTGCTCGGCATCCACACCAACATGGCGGCCACGGTTCCGCCCGATGTCTCGAAGGCGCTTTCCGCGGGCGGCCCGCCGCCCGCCGGCCTCTCGGCCGATGAGAAACATGCGTGGGACCAACTCGATGATTTCTACAGGCACGGCCTGGCCTACGCCCAGGAAATGGGAAACCGGCCACAGACGTTGTACGGAGTCGCGGATTCGCCGGTCGGCCTCGCCGCGTGGATGCTGGATCACGACATCCGTAGTTACGGCATGATCTCACGAGCCTTCGATGGAAAGACGGAGGGGCTTTCTCGGGACGACGTCGTCGACAACGTCACGCTGTATTGGTTGACGAATACCGGGATCTCCTCGGCGCGCCTCTACTGGGACACCACGCAGATTTCGACGGGAGGAGGCTTCTTCGACGTCAGGGGCGTTACGACGCCGGTCGCCGTGAGCGCCTTCCCCGACGAAATCTATGCGGTCCCGAAAAGCTGGGCAGAGCGGGCCTATCCCAAGCTCATTTATTACAACAAGCTCGACAAAGGTGGGCACTTTGCAGCTTGGGAACAGCCGGCACTTTTCACTGCCGAGATGCGGGCGGCGTTCAAAACGCTGCGCCAACCGGCGTAGAGCAAATGGCGGCGCGTGCGCTTGCGCGCTGCCTCTCCGCAAATATGGCGATCAATCGAATTCATGGAGGACTCATCGTGGATACGACCAAGATGTTCGAAGACATCGACCATTATCGCCGCCGATTCTTCGGTACCGCCGCCATGACTATCGCCGCAGCCCAGTTCGGCGTGATCAGTTCAGCGGACGCGCAATCCGGTACGACGAAGCTGCCGGCGATCAAACCGGGGACGAACACCTCATTTGCTTCGCTGAAGCAGATCGATGCTGGCGCCCTGAATGTCGGCTACGCCGAAGCGGGCCCCGCCAATGGTCCCGCGGTCATCCTTCTGCATGGCTGGCCCTACGACATTTACAGCTTTGTCGATGTCGCACCGTTGCTGGCGTCGGCGGGCTACCGGGTGATCGTGCCGTACCTGCGCGGCTATGGCACCACGCGATTTCTTTCCAGTGACACGGTCCGCAACGGCCAGCAGTCAGTCGTTGCCGTCGATGCCATCGCCTTGATGGATGCTCTCAAAATCCAGAAGGCGACCGTCGCCGGTTTTGATTGGGGGGCGCGAACGGCCGACATCATGGCGGCGCTTTGGCCCGAGCGCTGCAACGCACTGGTCTCGGTGAGCGGTTATCTGATCGGCAGCCAGGAAGCCGGCAAGATGCCGCTGCCGCCGAAGGCCGAGCTGCAATGGTGGTATCAATATTATTTTGCCACCGAACGCGGCCGGGACGGTTACGACAAATACCGGCATGATTTTTCGAAGCTCATCTGGCAGCTCGCTTCGCCGAAGTGGGAGTTCGACGATGCCACCTTCGATCGCACCGCGGCGTCCTTCGACAATCCGGATCATGTCGCCGTCGCGATCCATAATTACCGCTGGCGGCTCGGCTTGGCTGAAGGCGAGCCGAAATATGACGATCTGGAAAAGCGGCTTGCCGAAGGACCGATAATTACCGTGCCCACTATCACTCTCGAAGGTGACGCCAACGGCGCACCGCACCCCGACCCCAGTTCCTACGCCAATAAATTCTCGGGAAAATATTTGTTCCGGCTCATCAAGGGAGGCGTCGGGCACAACCTGCCTCAGGAAGCTCCGCAGGCGTTTGCCCAAGCTATCGTCGACGTGGACCGATTTTGATCGGCGTCAGGGCATTGGCCTGCGGATCGACGTACTGATCCGCGGGGCTGCGCAAAAAAAGGCCGCCTTCCCCACTATCGCTGCCCGCCGGCGAAGTGATCGAAAAGGTCCCGAATGGCCGCTAACGGTCATGATGAGACATCGCGCCCTCTTCCGCGGGCAGCGGCAGCCGGTGTAGCTTAAATTCGAGAGCCGCCGGCTGTGCCTGCGGCGGGCGAGCAATCTGAAATATCAATCGAGCTTGCTGCGGACGCCTCGTTGTCTGCGGAAAGTGGCTCAAGCCTGGGGAGAACGCCGTGATACTTCCGCGCCGCAAATTTTTGCATTTGGCGGCAAGTGCAGCCGCGCTGCCGCCGCTGTCTCGTATCGCGATCGCAGAGGAGGCTTATCCGTCGCGGCCGGTCCACGTCATCGTCGGGTTCACCCCGGGAGCGGCCGCCGATGTTGTCGGCCGCGTGCTGAGCGGGGCCGCTACGCCGATCCTCGGCCAGCAGCTCGTGGTCGAGAACAAGCCGGGCGCCGGGTCGAGCATCGCCGCCGAATATGTGGCCCACTCGGCCAAGGACGGCTACACGGTATTTCTGGCAACCTTGTCCATCATCACCAATCAGATCATCAATCCGAATGCGGCGCTCGATCTGATCAGGGATTTTCAGCCCGTCGCGCTCCTCCAGGACGCCGCGATAATTCTGGTCGTCAATCCCGCGAGCGATATCCACAGCGTCAAGGAGCTCATTGCTCTTTGCAAGGCGAAGCCGGACCAGGCGCTCGATTCAAACGTCATCGGCAGCATGCCGCATTTTGCCAGCGAGCTGTTCGCGGAGCGAGCCGGCGTTAAGCTGACGCAAGTGCCCTATCAAGGCAGTCCGCAGGCGGTCGCCGATGTCATCGCCGGGCGTACGCTGATGACCTTCGCGCCGGCCTCGACCGTTGTCGGCCAGATCGCGGCCGGCAAGCTCAGGCCACTGGCGACGACGACAAGCAAGCGCGCCGGCGCGCTGCCGGACGTGCCCACCATGGCGGAAGCCGGACTGCCCGGCGTCGACACCAGCCTCTGGTTCGGCCTTCTTGCTCCCGCGGGCACGCCGCGGCCCATTGTCGACAAACTCGCCACGGCCGCCCGTCAGGCGATGCAAACGCCGGCCGCAATAGCGGCGTTGCGCCCGCAGGGTGACGACCCGCTCGATGCCGGACCCGACGAATTCGCGGCGTTCATGCGCAGCGAGATCGCCCGCTGGACGGATGTCGCGCATACTGCGGGAATAAAAAGCAGCTAACGCCTCTCGTCGCGGAGCGGCTCCCCGCCAAAACCGAACACGCCGGCGGATGCGCATCGCCCCATCATACGTTAAGCTGCACATGGAGACGCGAAACCGCGCACGACTTTCGGGGGAGGGCGATGAAACTTCGCCGCCACACAATGGCTGCGGCAGCGGCGTTTGTTGCCGCGCTGGCGGTCGCAATCTCACTTGCGTCTGCGGATTCTTATCCATCGCGTCCGGTCACCGTCATCGTGCCATTCGCCGCCGGCGGTCCGACTGACGTGCTCACCCGCATCATCACCGACAAGATGCAGGGCCCGCTCGGGCAGCCCATCGTGGTTGAGGATATGGGCGGCGCCGGCGGCGGCATTGCCGCGGCGCGTGTCGCGCGCGCGGCACCCGACGGCTATACGCTCGAGATCGGCAACAACGGATCGAACCTCCTTGTCGGCGCGCTCTATTCGCTGCCGGTCGATATCATCAAGGATTTCGCCCCGGTCGCGGAATTGACCGTCAATCCGCAGATCATCATCAGCAAGAAAGACGTCCCGGCGGCGAATCTGAAAGAGTTCCTGGCGTGGCTGAAAGCTAATCAGAAAACCGTCTCGATCGGGATCGCCGGGCCGGTCGCGCAAGTCAGCGTCATCAATCTCGAAAACATGACTGGAATGCAATTCCAGCTCGTGCCCTATCGCGGCGCGGCGCCGGCGATCCAGGATTTGATCGCCGGGCACATCGATTTCATGGTCGATCAGCTGTCGAATTCGGTGCCGCAGATCAAGGCCGACACCATCAGGGCCTATGCGGTGGCGGCGAACAAGCGCTCGCCGGCGGTGCCGCAAATTCCGACCACCGACGAGGCCGGACTGCCGGGTTTCTACGGCGCGCTGTGGCACGGACTATGGGCGCCGAAAGGCACGCCGCCCGACGTGATCGCCAAAATCAACGCCGCGGTGAAGCAGGCGCTGGCCGATCCGGCGGTGATCAAACGGCTCGCCGATCTCGGCCAGGAAATCGTGTCGGCCGAACAGCAGACGCCCGAAGCGCTCGCCAAATTTCAGCAGGCCGAGATGGACAAGTGGTATCCGATCGTCAAAGCGGCGAACATGAAGGGGGAGTAGCTCTTCTGCTCATTCCGCCTGAATGTTGGCGTCCTTGACCATCTTCTGCCACTTGCCGAGCTGCACTTTGATGAAGTCGCCGAAATCGGTAGGCGTTGAGGAGAATCCCTGGAAGCCGACATTTTTGAATTTTGCCTGCACGTCCGGGCTGTCGATGATCGGGCGCAGCGCGGTGTTGAGCTTGGCGACGACGTCCGGCGGCGTGCCGCCCGGCGCGACGAGGCCCGCCCAGGCATCGAGCTCGTAACCGGTCAGGCCAGCCTCATCCATGGTCGGCAGATCCGGGAAGTACGGGCTGCGCTTGAGCCGCGTCACCGCGATCGCGCGCACCTGTCCGGCGGCGATATGGGGCATCGCCACGGTGAAATCGACGATCATCATCGAGACGCGGCCGGCGATGACGTCCTCCATGGCCGGCGGCGAACTCTTGTACGGCACGTGCAGCATGTCGAGATCGGCAAAATGCGCAAGCGTCTTGCCGCCGACGATGCCTGCGGTATTGCCGCTGGCAAACGACAGCTTGCCGGGATTGGCCTTGGCGTAGTCGATGAGCTCCTTGACCGAATGGATCGGCAGGCCCGGATTGATGACCAGCGCCAGCGTGAAGCTGCCGACGCGGGTAACCGGCGTGAAATCCTTGATCGGATCGTAACTCACGTCCTTGAGCAGGAACGGATCGGCCGAGAGCGGCGAATTGGTCGCCATCATCAGCGTGTAGCCGTCGGGCGTCGCGTGCTGGACGTATTGCGCCGCGACAACGCCGTCGGCGCCGGGGCGATCCTCGACGATGACCGGCTGGCCGAGCTTCTGGCTGAGCGGGTCGGCGATGATGCGGCAGATGGTGTCGCTGGCGCTGCCGGGGCCGAACACCGACACGAAGGTGATCGTGCGCGACGGGAAATTGTCGGCGCGCAGCACGGTGCTGATCGCCATAACCGCGGCGGCGCCAAAGAGAACCATAAACAGCTTTTTCATGAGCCTCCCTCCCTCTGACTGACGCAAATCGCAAATTATGTTTGCCGGGGTGCCGGTCTTGCGCTGCCGCACGCCCTTTATGGGTGAGCAGATTAGCAGATTTTCTGCACGATGGGATGAGGCCCAAGCCGCGACAAGCCGCGACAACTCGTTCCAGGCCGCGGCAAAAGAAAAGGCCCGGCGAACGGCCGGGCCTTGAGGTCACTATAATGACTGGCGGGTTTAGCGGATGAACGTGCCGTTGCGCAGTTCGGCGAAGGCCTGTTGCAGCTCGGCCTGCGAATTCATCACGATCGGCCCGTACCAGGCGACCGGCTCCTCGATCGGCTTGCCGGAGACAAGGAGGAAACGAATGCCTTGTTCGCCCGCCTGCACTGTCACCTCGTCGCCGCGGTCGAACAGCACCAGCGAACGGTTGCCGGTCTGCTCACGCACGACGCTCTCGTTGGCGCCGTCGGTTTTCTCGGTCAGCACGCCGAACGGTTTTGACGCCGCGCGGAAGTCGCCGGAGCCTTCGAACACATAGGCGAAGGCGTGGCGCTCGACTTCGACCGGGATGGTCTTGCGCTTGCCCGGCGGCACCCAGATATCGAGATAGCGCGGATCGGCCGCGACGCCCTCGATCGGGCCGCGCTTGCCCCAAAAATCGCCGCAGACGACTCGCACGCGAGTGTTGTCATCATCAGTGATCTCCGGAATCTCGGCGGCCTTGACGTCTTGATAGCGCGGCGCCGTCATTTTCAGCGACGACGGCAGGTTGGCCCAGAGCTGAAAGCCGTGCATGCGGCCTTTGGCGTCGCCCTGCGGCATTTCCTGATGCAGGATGCCGCGCCCGGCCGTCATCCATTGCACGTCGCCGGCTTCAAGATTGCCGCGATTACCGAGGCTGTCGCCGTGCTCGACGCTGCCCGCGAGCACATATGTGATGGTTTCAATGCCGCGATGCGGATGCCACGGAAAGCCCGCCCGGTAATCGTCGGGCCGGTCGTTGCGGAAATCGTCCAGCAGCAGAAACGGATCGAATTCCGAAGTCTTGCCGAAGCCGAAGGCGCGATTGAGCTTGACGCCGGCGCCCTCGATGGTCGGCTGCGATGTCACAATGCTTTTCACTGGCCGGATGGACATGGCCGTTGTTCCTCATGCCGGAATGGATTTGCTGCCGGTGAAATGGGGAACCGGCCGGCCGGCACAAGAAGGCACACTTTTGTTACCGCTGGGGCTCAGCCCAGCGTGACCATGCCGCTCCAGAATTGCTGGCGGCTGCCGACGTCGACGTCGTATTTGCGAACGAAAGTGAGCATGCCGTCGTCGCCGATGCGATAGGTCATGACGCCGGCGGGCAGCGAGCCGTCATCGAGCGGCATTATGCTGGCAACCGCCAGCATACGTCCGGACGGATCGATGCCGAAAGTGCGCAACTGCACGCCGTGGCCGTAGATGTTTTGCAGGCGTTTCGGTTCGCCGGTTTTGCCGTCGATGGCAAAGGTGACGACGGTATTCTCGCCGCCTTCGGCGACCTTGCGCGATCCGGCGCCCGAAGCCGGAAAAGTGCGGTTGGTCAGATAGACAAATTTGCCGTTCGGATGGACATGGATCGGTCCGGCGCCCTGCGGCGAGGTCGAAGCGGGATCGGCGAGCGTGTCCCTGATGAACAGCGGATCGCGTGAGAGCCCGGTCGCGTCGTCGAGCTTATAGACATGAAGCTTGTTCTGCCGTTCGATCGAAACGAAGGCCCACGGCTGCGTCGGATGAAAATCGAGATGGCGCGGGCCGAAGCCTAGACCGTTGCCGGGCGCGATCGAGGCGAGATTGCTCAGCACGCCATTGTCGAAGCGATAGGTCCTGAGCGCGCCGGGATCTTCCGGCTTGCCGGCTTCCGTGTGGTTGCCGCGCGTCACCAGGATAACGGTGCGATTACCTGGCGCGGCGAGAACCTGATGCGCATAGATTCCGGTATCGAGCTTGTCCGGCTGCGTCACCGGCGCGCCGACCGTGCCGTCGGCATTGATCCGGTGCACGGTGACGTTGCTCGGATTGTTATAGGCGGTGAGCAGATAGCCGCCGCTGCCATCGACGCTGGCATGGATCGGGCGCGACGGCAGCGCGGCCGGGGCGCCATGCAACGTCAAGCTTCCCGTTGCCGGATCGATCGCAAGCGCGCTGGCGAAATGCGCATCACCGGCGATGCCGGGTCCGCCGCTGCTCGACACGACATAAAGAAAACGCCGCGACGGATGCGGCCAGGCATATTGGATATTCGCCGGCAACGTCACCGTGCCGCGTTTGATGAGAGCCGCGTTGTCGATGTCGAGATCGTGCAGCGTGAGCGCCGGCCCGACGCTCGTATAATAAACCGTCTTGGGCATGGCCGTTTTTTCTGCTGAAGGAACCGGGAGACGTCGGGCGGCAACATACCGCTCCGCCGAGGCGCCTTCAAATCGCTGCGGCCTGCGGCTAGGCCTGTTCGGGCAAGCTCTCGACCAGCGCGGCGATGCGCGCGACGCTGCGAAAGTTTTCCGGCGTCATGTTGCTGTCCGGAATCTTGACGTCGAATTCGGCCTCGACCGCGAGCATGAGATTGACCATGTCAAGCGAGGAAAGACCGATATCGGTCAGCGCGTCCTCGTGCGCGACGGTGCACTCGATCGCGCGCTTGGCGAGAATCTTTTGCACCAGCGCGGCGACACGGTCGGCGGCGGATAAAGCGAAGCGGTCCAGCACGGTGAATTTTTCCCAAATCTGAATGCGAAAAAACGGCCCTATCTGGAAGCCATTGTCGCATCTACCGATTGCTGCATGGTTATCAGATAGGAGTTTGCGAATGGTAACCTTTACGCGAAAGAAGCGTGCTAATTTTCGCCAAACACCACGAGAATTTGCCAATTCTGATGTAGCTGTGGCGCGATAGACAGGCTGCGATCAGGGGCCGGAACAAGGCCGGATCGCGTGAGGCGGCAAAACTATCGCGAGCAATCCATGACTGCCCGACCCGCGGCGGTTTTAGACATCGATCGGGACGCGGAAGCGGCCCGCAACGCCACGCGCGGCCTCATCGCCGCAGCGGGCAATCTGCGTACGACGAGCGCCGCGAATTTTCAGGAACGCGCGAAAAGGGCTGCCGCGGTCGCGGCGGCGCATGCCGGTTCGGTCGACCGCGATTCACGTTTCCCTGAAGAAGCGATCGCGGCGCTGCGGACCGAGCGGCTTCTCGGCATCGCCGTTTCGCATGAATTTGGCGGCGAGGACGCCACTGTCTCCGACATCGTCGACGTCTGCTACACGCTCGGCCGCGCCTGTGCATCGACCGCGATGATCTACGCCATGCATCAGACCAAAGTGGCTTGCCTGACGCGGCACAGCCGCGCCAGCGCCTGGTATCAGCTTTTGTTCCGGAGGCTCGTCAACGAGCAATTGTTGTTCGCCTCCTCGACCACGGAAGGTCAGGCCGGCGGCGACGTCCGCAACAGCGCAGCGCCCATCGTGCGCGACGGTTCGCGCATCGCTCTTGAACGGCAGGCGACCGTCATCTCTTACGGTAAGGCCGCCGACGCCGTCGTCACCACGGCGCGCCGCGCCGCCGATGCCGCAAGCTCCGACCAGGTGCTCGTCACTTTTCTCAAGGCCGATTACACGCTCGAACCGCTCAGCGGCTGGGATGCGTTTGGCATGCGCGGCACGTGCAGCGAAGGCTTTAAGCTCATCGCTTCCGGTTCGGCCGAGCAGATCGTTCCCGTCGCCTACGACAAGGTTCACGCCCAGACCATGATGCCGGCCGCGCATCTGTTCTGGAGCGCCGCCTGGGCCGGCATCGCAACCGCCGCGGTCGAGCGCGCCCGCGCCTTCGTGCGTAAGGCGGCGCAAAAGTCCGGCGGAAACTTGCCGCCGGCTGCCGCACATCTCACCCGCGCCAACGCCACGTTGCGCACGTTGCGCAGCCTGATCGCCAGCGCCGTGGCGCGCTTCGAAGCCGCCGCGGACGATCCGGCGAAACTCGAAGCAATCGATTTCCAGACCGGCATGAACCTGCACAAGGTCAACGCCTCGGAGCTTTCGGTTTCCGCTGTAATGAGCGCAATGCAGTGTTGCGGACTTTCCGGTTATCGCAACGACGGCGAATTCAGCATCGGCCGCCACCTGCGCGACATTCTCTCGTCGCCGATCATGATCAGCAACGACCGTATCCTGGCCAATATCGGCGCCGCGTCGCTTCTTGGCAGCGCGCCAAGTTCACTCACTGACTGAAACCGCCAAAAAACACTCCAACAACGAGGCGTAGAAAATGAACGTCGCATTCAAGCAACCCGCACGGACACCCCGCTCGCTCGATTCGATCGCCGAGGCGTTGCTGCTGCCGACTGGCATCGACGGCGTCTATGCGCGTACCGCGCTGTTCGAGCAGGTCGTCAACGGGCTTGGTGCGCTGATCTCGCGTCACCGCGAGCCTGACACCGAGGTTTTGCGGTTTCCGCCGGTGATGAGCCGCCGGCAACTGGAAACGTCCGGCTATCTGAAAAGCTTCCCGCATTTTCTCGGTTGCGTGAGCTGCCTCACCGGCGACGAGGCCCACATTCGTGAAAGCGTCGAACGCCACGAAGCCGGCGATGATTGGACCAGCGGGCTTGCCGCCGCCGATCTCGTTCTGGCGCCGGCCGCCTGCTATCCGGTTTATCCGTTGGCCGCGAGCCGCGGCCACGTCCCGGCCGAAGGGCTGCGCTTCGACGTCGCCTGCGACTGCTTCCGCCGCGAACCGTCAAAAATGCTCGACCGCCTGCAGACGTTCCGCATGCGCGAATATGTCTGCATCGGCACCGCCGACCAAGTCAAAGATTTCCGCGCCCGCTGGATGAAGCAGGGCGAGGCGATTGCCGGGCAGTTGGGCCTCGCTTACCGCATCGAGCAGGCGAGCGATCCGTTCTTCGGCCGCGGCGGCAAGCTGATGGCGATGAGCCAGGTCGAGCAGGCGCTCAAATTCGAGCTGGTCGTGCCGATCCATTCGAACGAACGGCCGACCGCCTGCATGAGCTTCAACTATCATCGCGATCATTTCGGCGCGGCGTGGAATCTGAGCAATGCGAAGGGCGCGACGGTGGAAACCGGCTGCGTCGCTTTTGGCCTCGATCGGCTCGCGCTGGCGCTGTTTGCCACGCACGGCATCTACCTTGCGCAATGGCCGGCACGCGCGCGCCAGGCGCTCGCGGTCTAATTTCGTTCCGCTCATTCCCGCGTAAGCGGGAATCCAGCTAGGTCCCTGCGTTCGCGGGTACGAGCGGCTGGTAAGCCGATCACACGCCCAGTATTGCGTATTCGGTGTAAGCGAGATCGCCGAGCCGCGGGCGCTGCGGGCCTTTAAAATATTTCGGCTTGCTGCCGCGGCGGAAAATGCCGACGAGGCCCGGAATGGGGCCGTTGGCATCGACGATAACGATGGGCCGGCCGTGCCAGGCAAGCGCGCGGCCAAGCGGCCCGGCAAAGCGGGCGAAGTCGGCGATATCGCGGCAATAAATGAGCTGCGCGCAGGGGATCACGCCTTTGACCCAGCGTGGGCGGAAAACGAAGGGATAGGCGCGGCCGCCGCTCACACACCACAGACTGATGCAGCCATGCTCGGCGTGTTGCCTGAGAATTTGCTGCTCGAACGGATCGGCACCCGTCGGCCTGTGCGTGCGTGCATCCAACACGTCGATCGGTTCGCTGCCGCCGGTGCGGCTCAACATCGGCAGCGCAATGAACAGGCCGTCGCTATAGCGCGAGAAACCCTGCGCCTCGATGATCGGCCAGGTATGCGGCGCGGCGGAGACGTTGAGATAAGTAACTTCCTTGTGGCGCAGCGCCTGCGACACTAGGAGCGGCGCGTAGGTGCGGTAGGCCGGCTCGACATACCAGCTCGACAAATTACACCGCGGCGCCGAAGTTCCATTGACGCGCATAGTTGAGCAAATCACAAGGATCACGCCGACCGGCACGCCGGCGGTTTCCAGAAGGTAACCATATTTCGGTAAACCGGGCGGCGGTTCGCGCCGCGTCAGCTCGTCGAGCGCGCGCTGCCAGAACTGACGATTGCGGTTCGGGAATCCGCGCCGAAGCAACCCGGCCACGGCGGGAACATCGCTTTCGTCGATCTGCCGGCACCGTATTGCCGTCAAATTAGAAACCATTCGCATTGACTACGAGCGTGTCGTGAACTTGATTGTAATCTTGCGCGCTTATACCGCTGCCGAATGAATAAACGGTAGGTTCCGCGCAATGTCGGTGAAATTAACCATAATGGACCAGATGGCGGAGATCGCCCGAGAGCACGGCAAGATTCTTGCGCCGCTGCACGACGATCTCGTGCTGCTCGACTCGGGCCTCGACTCGCTTGGCTTCGCCGTGCTGGTGGCGCGCCTCGAAGACCGGCTCGGCGTCGATCCGTTCACGGCGTCCGAGGACGCGCAGTTTCCCCTGACTTTCGGCGACTTCGTGAAAGTCTACGAAAATGGCCTGCACTGAGGCGTTGACGTTGCGGCAAAACATCGGCGGCGGTTCGGCGGAGCGGTTTTTCTTCGACCGCAACGCGCGCGCCCGCTTTTCCGATCTCGCCGCGGGGACGTCGCTCGGCGGCCGGCTCGGCGAACTCGCCGGCAAGTCCGTGCTGGTCGCGACCGGAAGTCAGCTTACCAGTGCGCTTGCTCTGATCGAGCTCGACGGCATCGCGCGCCGTATCACCATTTTGCCGCCCGACGCCGATCCCGATCATCTGGAAGCGATTGTCGCCGGCGCGGACATCGACGCGGTGGTGCTGGACCGCCAGTCGTTCGAAAGCGCGGCATTCGATTCCTGCCTGCGCGTTTCTGCTACAGCGCAGATTACGCCAGCTGCGCCTTTTGCCGCACCGCTCGCCGCGCCGGCGCGCGAAACCGAATGGGTCATGCTCACGTCGGGCACCACCGGCGTGCCGAAAATGGTCGTGCATACGCTTGCCGGGTTGTCTGCGGCGTTTCGCGGCCGCAAGTCCGACGACTCCATCGTCTGGGGCACGTTCTATGACATCCGCCGCTATGGCGGCTTGCAGATTTTCCTGCGCGCGGTGCTCGGCGGCGTGTCGCTCGTGCTGTCGAGCGCCGGCGAGCCGATCGGCGATCATCTCGACCGCCTCGGCTCCCACGGCGTGACGCATCTGCTCGGCACACCGACGCATTGGCGCCGCGCGCTGATGTCGCCGGCGATCGGCAAAATCTCGCCGCGTTACGTCCGGCTCTCCGGCGAGATCGCCGATCAGGCGATCCTCGACAGTTTGCGCAACGCCTTCCCGCAGGCGACCGTGAGCCACGCTTACGCCTCGACCGAAGCCGGCGTCGCTTTCGAAGTGCGCGACGGGCTGGCCGGTTTCCCGGTCGAATTCGTCGAGCGCCATCGCGACGGCGTCGAAATGAAGGTGCTGCAGGGCTCGCTCCGTATCCGCTCGCCGCGCACCGCGTTACGCTATATCGGCGGTGACGCCGCGCTCGCCGACCGCGACGGCTTCGTCGATACCGGCGACATGATCGAGCTCAACGGCGATCGTTACGTCTTCGCCGGCCGGCGCGGCGGCATCATCAATATCGGCGGCCTGAAGGTTCACCCCGAGGAAGTCGAGGCGGTGATCAACCGGCATCCACAGGTACGCATGTCGCTGGTGCGGCCGAAGGCCAATCCGATTACCGGTTCGATCGTGATTGCCGACGTGGTGCTCAAATCGGCGAACCAGAACTCCCCCGATGCGATGCGCGTGGTCAAGGGCGATATTCTAAAGCTCTGCCGTGATGCGCTGCCGCGCCACAAGGTTCCCGTGGCGATCAGCTTCGTGCCGGTGCTCGACGTCGCTGCGACCGGTAAATTGGTCCGGCATGGCTAGGAAAGCGGCCGCGCGCCCGCGCAATATCCTGGTCACCGGCGGCAGCCGCGGGCTTGGACTTGGCATCGCGCGCAAACTCGCCGCCGCCGGTTATTGTGTCATCGCCGTGGCGCGTAAGCCGAACAAGCAGCTTTTGGCTGCGCTCGCAGAAGCCAGGCGCACCAGGAAAGGCAACGGCGCGCTGCACTTCGTGTCGTTCGATCTCGGCAAGATCGAGGAAATTCCGGCGCTGGTGCGCGACTTGCACAAAAAATTCGGCCCGCTGTTCGGTCTCGTCAACAACGCCGCGCTCGGCCTCGATGGCATGCTGGCGCTGATGCACAATTCGCAGATCGAGGAACTGGTTCGCGTCAATACGCTCTCGCCGATCGTGCTGAGCAAATATGTGGTGCGCGCGATGATGTCGGAGCGCTCGGGCCGCATCGTCAATATCGCCTCGATCATCGGCTTCACCGGTTATAGCGGCCTGTCGGTCTATGCCGCGACCAAGGCCTCGATGCTCGGCTTCACCCGCTCGCTGGCCCGCGAAGTCGGCCGGCTCGGCATTACGGTGAATGCGGTGGCGCCGGGCTTCATCGACACCGAAATGACGCACGGGCTCGCCGGCCCGCAGCGCGAGCAGGTGGTGCGGCGTTCCGCGCTGCGCAAACTCGCCAGCGTCGATGACGTCGCCAATGCCGTCGAATATCTGCTCAGCGACAAGGCGCAGAGTGTGTCGGGCACGGTGGTCACCGTCGACGCCGGCGCGACGGCCTAGCGCCAATCGTCGATAATGAAAGCGCCGGGCCGGCAATAGCCGGGATCGTTGTCCTTGTGCATGCCGACGCCCTGGATCGCGGTGCGGAAGCCGCGGCCGACCAGCATCCGATAGGCTTCCTCGCGCGCCAGGTTCGCTCCGGCCAGGAGTTTTGGCATTCCGGCGGCGACCGCGAGCGCTTCACAGGCATCGAGCAGGCGGGAAAAATCTTGCGCCGCCGCCGGCCCAGCGCGGACCACGCCGAATTTGACGTAACAGGTGTCGGCGCCGGCTTCGCTGCGCGGGCCGTAGTGGCACACGGCGAAGCCCGCGATGCCTCCAGCGCCTTCGAGCAAAACCGTGTCGCCGAGCTTTTGCGCGGTGGTGGCGCGGATCTCACCGGTCAGATCGAGGCCCGGATAAACCGTCTCGGCAACCTCGCGGCAGGCGCGCAGCGCTTCATCCTGCTGCGTCTTGCTCAGCGTGCTAAAGCGCGACCATCCGGCGGCGGTTTGCCGGGTGGCCGGAGCCTCCATGATCGCGGTCAGGAAGCGCGCGTAAAATCCATACTTCTGATAGAGCGCGACGTGCTTGGCACTGTGCGAAAAGGTGAACAACCCAACATGGCGGGTGCCCCAGGCGTCGAACTGCTCCATTGTTCTTGTCAGCAATGCGCGCGCGACGCCGCGCGCCTGCACGTCGGGCCGCACCGATAGCGGCCCGAAGAAGCCGACGCTGCCCCAATTGGTGGCGAAGTTCGAGCCGGCCAGTTTGCCGTCGAGCACCGCGCCGAACGACGCGACATGCGCCGCTGGCTGGCGGCCATAGGCATAATCGCGATCGTTCCAGAATGCCTCGAGGTCGGGAACGCCAAAGAAGGTGCCAAAGGCGTGACGGATAATGCGCGCCGCTTCCGGCAGATCCTCCGCCGTGAGCGGACGCACGACGGGTTTGCCGATAGTCGCCGTTGCGGCGGTACTCTGCGCCATTGTCGTTGCCCCCATCATGCTTGCAGGCGTGCACTATAACGCGGCCAGCGGACTGGCGTAGCCTGGCGGGTTTTTAGGTGATGCTTTTGTAGTCTTTCAATTTCCTGTCGAATAGCGGCGCTGTGTGAAGCCGCATAGTTGTCGACTCACAACACCTGTTGTAACCGCCTTTTGCTCGCACTTAAGGGGGCTGCCCATGCCGGAGACCGTCGCGCCTGCCCCAACCTGGAAACGGGTTGTTGCGGCCATCCTGGATTTTTTCACGATTTTCTTCCTCACCGGCTATGTGATCGCGCGGTTCACCGGCGAGCTGACTGACGACGGATTCAGTCTTAAAGGCGGCCCGGCCTTCCTCGCGTTCGGCGTGATCGTGATCTATTTCTTCGTCGGCCGGCGTTATGCCGGCGGCACTTTGTGGGACCGGATCTTCCGGATCGCACGGCCGCAACCGCGTTGACTGGAGTGTAAAGCAGGCATTTTCCTCACGCCCCGACCAACATCTCTAGTCCGCCTGCAAGCAAGAGAGCGGAAAGAATGTAACGTAGCATCTTGGGCGGCAGATGCTTTACGCCAAGCCACGAACCGACAATCCCGCCCACGGCGACTGCGGCGAACCAAGGCGGCAATTCGGGCGGGAAAATAAGCGATCTGGTCCATAGCCCAGCGAGTGCCGCGGCGGAATTCAAGAGATTGAAGAGTGATGACAGTCCTGCCGCGTGCCGCGTATTCAGCCAGTTTAGAGTGAGCACCAGTGGCGCAATGAAAATGCCGCCGCCGATGCCGGTTACCCCGGCAACAAACCCGATAACTGCACCCGCGATGATCGAAGCTGCTGACGGCGGCCGAGTAGCCTCATGCGCGTCGATTGCCACCGCCGATCTGGCCGATCTCACCATCTGCCATGCGGCCGCGATCAGCAATATCCCGACAACCGGACGATAGATCGAAGCAGACAAATGGGCTGCCCCGCCCAAAACCGAGAATGGGAGTCCGAGCAGGATAAAAAGATATGTTTCCTGCCAAGTAATATAGCCCGCTCTCGCGAAGCGCACGGTGCCGATTGCAGCGACCAATGTATTGAGCGCAAGTGCCACCGGCCTGATGACGTCGGGTGAAAACCCGGCGAGACCCATCGCCGCAATATAGCCGGTCGCGCCCGCCTGTCCGACGGCCGCGTAGGCCGTCGCGATGAGCGCCAGCGCGATTGAAAACAGGATGCCCGGTAAACTCAGATCCATGCCGCGAGAGAGGTGTCAGACATTCGGGTCGTTCGCGTTGGGATAAAAGAGTTGCTGGCCGTCGATCTTGTAGCCGGCAATCACTTTCTGTCCTTCGGGCGAAATCAGCCAGTCTATGAATTGTTGGCCGAGGTCTTTTTTCACACTCGGGCATTTCGCCGGGTTTACCAGCATGACGCCATATTGATTGAACAGACGTTTGTCGCCCTCGACCGCGATGGTCAGATCGCCACGATTTTGAAACGCAAGCCACGTGCCGCGGTCCGACAGCACGTAGGCGCTGGAAGCCGACGCCATGTTGAGCGCCGCGCCCATGCCTTGGCCGATTTCCCTGTACCAAGGCCCTTTGTCGGTCGCGATGTCGATGCCTGCGGCCTTCCAAAGAGCCAGCTCGGCGATGTTGGTGCCGGAGCGGTCACCGCGCGAAATGAAGGGCGCCGCCTTGGCCTTGATCACTTGCAGGGCGGTTAGGATATCCTTGCCCTTGATCCCGGCCGGATCGTCTTTCGGGCCGATGAGAACGAAGTCGTTGTACATCACCGGATTGCGTTTGACGCCAAAACCCTCGGCCAAGAACTTCTCCTCGGCCGATTTGGCGTGAACGAACACGACGTCGGCATCGCAGCGCCGCGCCGTGTCAAGAGCCTGTCCGGTGCCCTGAGCCAATACTTTCACGTCCATGCCGGTCTTTTGCTTCACGATCGGCAGCAGATAGCCGAACAGGCCGGAGTCCTGTGTCGATGTCGTCGAAGCGACGACAATCGACTTGTCCTGAGCGAACGCCTGCGCCGCGCACGACAACATCATCCCGACGATCAGGATTACGACTGTCGACCACTTATTTTTTATTGACCATCGGCCCATTGGAAACCTCTCCCTCAAGTTTGCCTTTGCGCTCTCCTCAGCGACCGGTCAAGGTGCGCCCGAAGAAAAGGCTCAGGGCGCTAACGATCATCGAGAGCACGATGAGGATGATTCCTAAAGCAAGCGCGAAACTCAATTCTCCCTTGCTGGTTTCCAAGGCAATCGCGGTCGTCATAGTGCGCGTATAGCCCCGGATATTGCCGCCGACGATGATGATCGCGCCGACTTCGGCAATCGCTCGGCCAAATGCTGCGAGGAAGGCGGTAAGCAGTCCTTCGCGGCCGATAGACATGATCGGTAGCATCGCTCGCAGTCGAGACGCGCCATCGACCAGAAGAGCGTCGCCATAAGCAGCCCAAACATCCACCGTCATTCTATGGACGAGGGCGACAACGATCGGCGTTCCAAGAATGGCTTGGGCGATAACCATCGCGGAGGGGGTAAAAAGAATACCGAACGAACCAAGCGGGCCGGACCGGGAAAGAAGCAGATAGACCGCCAGCCCAACGACGACCGGAGGCAGGCCAAGGAGCGCGTTGGCGATAACGATCAACGTGCCTTTGCCGCCAAATCGATAGATCGCCAATGCCGTGCCGAGCGGCGACCCCACCGCAAAGGCACAAAGACTCGCCGTGATACTGACCGAGAGCGACAGGATGACAATCCGGGCCACCTCGGGGTCGAGGCGGAAAATCAGGCCGGCCGCGGTGTAGAGCGCCTCGGAAAAGTCGTTCATCGTCCGCTCCTACCGCGCGTATAAGCAAAATGGCAAACCGAGATTATTTCAGCCATTATTGAAATATCTTTTGACTGCGGGGTCATATTTCAATATCTATTGAAATATGAAAAAGGATCATGCCGTCTCGGCGTTGGCTGCGCTGGCGCAGGACAACCGGTTGGACGTTTTTCGCCTGCTGGTGCAGGCCGGACCGGATGGGATGCCTGCCGGACGCGTGGCGGAAGCACTCGACCTCGCACCGAATACTCTGACGTTTCACTTCGACAGGCTTCGCGACGCCGGGCTTGTCACAGTGCGCCGCGCCGGCCGGTCGATGATTTACGCGGCGCGCTTCGAGACGATGAACGATCTGCTCGGCTTCCTCACGGAAAATTGCTGCCAGGGTGCGCCGGAAACATGTGCGCCGGTCGCGGCTTGCAAGCCTGGGCGCGGCAAGCGCGCTAGGGTCTCGGCATAAAGGAGCGTTCGATGAAACGAATTCATGTTCACGTCGCCGTTGACGATCTGAAGCAATCGATCGGCTTTTATTCGGCCCTGTTCGCGGCTCAGCCGTCCGTCGTCAAAATGGACTATGCAAAGTGGATGCTCGACGATCCACGGGTCAACTTCGCCATCTCTACCCGCGGCCGGCAGCCCGGCCTTGACCATCTCGGCATTCAGGCCGAAAGCGACGACGAATTGAAAGAGATTTACGTTCGGCTGCACAAGGCTGGCGGCAACATCATCGAACAAGGGCAAACGAGCTGCTGTTATGCCAAGTCGGAAAAATCATGGATCGACGATCCGGCCGGCATTTCGTGGGAAACGTTCCGCACGTCAGGTGAGAGTACGAATTACGGAGATGGCTCCGGCGAGCGCACGGTTCGTGTAGCGCACGAAAAATCTTGTTGTGCGCCCAGCCCCCGAAAGTAACCGAGCTCGCTGCTGCATGTGGTTGTCCGGCCGAATGAGGTGTGCCGTGGTTGAGCAATGCTGCAATGGCGAACTAACCCACTTGCTATTGCAGATAAATATAATCTGTCTGCTGCTGGCATTCCTCGGCTCGGCCGTGATCATGAGGCATCCTCTTTGGCTCGGCGGGACGCCTGCTGCCGCCATGCAATCGATCGCCGGGAGGTAAGCCATGCCCGATCTCCCGTTTAATATTCTCTTTCTCTGCACCGGTAATTCCGCCCGCTCCATCATGGCGGAAGCGATTCTGAACAAGCTTGGCGCGGGTAAGTTTCATGCTTACAGCGCGGGAAGTCAGCCGAAGGGTCGCGTGCATCCTGAAACCCTGCATCTTTTGCACTTGCTCAACTACGACACGTCGCTTCTTCGGTCGAAATCATGGAGCGAGTTTGCCAATGCCGGCGCGCCGATACTCGATTTTGTGTTTACCGTTTGTGACCACGCGGCGGGTGAAACCCGTCCGCTTTGGCCCGGCCAACCGATGACCGCGCATTGGGGCGTGCCAGATCCGGCCGAAGCCAGGGGTAATCCCGCCGAAATCGCACTTGCCTTCAAAGACGCCTACCGAACGCTCAATCAACGCATCGGCGTCTTCGTGTCGCTGCCGCTGCGTTCGCTTGACACGTTGAGCCTGCAAAAGAAGCTCCGCGAGATTGGCCGCATGGACACTGCGCTCACGAAAGCAGTTGAACCAACGTGAAGCTGGCGCGACGTGCTGTTGCGGAATGCCTTGGTACGGCCTTGCTGCTTGCGGCCGTGGTCGGCTCCGGCATCATGGCGGCGAGGCTTTCGGGCGGCAACGGAGCGCTAGCGCTTCTCTGCAACACGCTGCCGACCGGCGCGATCCTGGCTGTGCTCATTCTGACGTTCGGTCCCATTTCCGGCGCGCATTTCAATCCCGCTGTCAGCGTCGCAATGGTTCTGCGCAGCGAGCTAACATCGCGAATGGCGGCAATTTATGTCGCGGCACAGATTGTCGGCGCCGTCGTCGGCGTATGGGTTGCGCATCTCATGTTCGAGTTGCCCCTATGGCAACTTTCAAGCAACGTGCGAACGGGTCCGGGTCAATGGTTCGCCGAAGCGGTGGCGACGTTCGGCCTGTTGGTAACGATCCCGGGGTGCAGTGCGAAGACGCCAGCGGCGTTGCCATATGCTGTAGGCCTCTACATCACGTCGGCCTACTGGTTCACCGCCTCAACTTCATTCGCCAACCCCGCCGTCACGATTGCTCGTTCGCTTTCCGACACGTTCGCCGGGATCGCCCCTTCTGGGGTCGCCGCCTTTGTCGCCGCAGAGTTCGTTGGCATGCTTGTGGCCGTCATCCTTGGCGCCTGGCTTTGGCGCGAGGTGCCGGATCAAGTCCGGTCATGACGGCACCTAGAGATCGGAACTCGCGCGCGGCCGCGTCGCGAGAATGAATGCAAACGTTTGCGCGGGAATAATTTTTCCCCTCTCCGGGTGGGGAGAGGGGAAGGGGAACATTTATAGGAATCTTACGGACAGGGATGATACTGGCCGTCGAAGCCCAGATACATTCCGGTTGACGGATTGTACGAGCGGAAGCGCTGTTGGCAATAAGCGACCGAGTCACCGGCGACCATGACTGGCGCGGCGACGTAGCCGTTACTCGGGCCGTAGGCGTAGCCCGGGGAGTAGTCGTAGTAGCCGGAATTGCCATAGGCGTAGCCCGGAGAGTTGCCGTAATAGCCGGGTGCCCAGAGCGGTGATGTCGCCGCCGCGAACGCACCACCGACGATGCCGGCGGCGACCACGCCCGGGCCGCCCCATCCATAACCACGGCCATAACCATAGCCGCCGTGGCGCCAGCCCCACGCCGATGCCGGCGCTGTGCTGGCGAGGACTGTGCAGGCAGTGAGGGCGAGCGCCGCAACGCCACCCAAAAGTTTCGATCTCATGTCGTTCTCCTGGTCTGAAAGTTCCAATTTGTCGGGATCTGGGTGCGGCCCGCAGGCGCGCATCGCTAAGCCTTCAAGTGCGGGGCGCGAGCGATTGTTCCCCCTCCGGGGGTTTATCGGTGGGAACCGCGCACCAATGTGAGCGGCGCCTTAAGAAACCCCGCGGGCGATGACGATCGGGATTTGGAGTTCTGGCAGAGGGGCGAGCTAAAGCCGCGTTAAAGCCGCATTTGGCCGGAGTCGATCCGCTCATAAAGCGCGGCGTCGAGCGGCACGTAGGCTTGCAGTTCCGGATGATCGACATAAATCGCGTCGCGCACCACGGTGAGATCAAATCCTTCACGCGCGAGCGCTGTCTTGTCGTGCTTGAAGGTCGAGGTCAGCTCGATGCGGTCTTTGAGCCGCAGGAACAGCGGTCGCGCATAAGGCGGCAGCCGGCGTTGCAGGTGCTCGCGCAATTTAGCGAAATCGAGCGCGCCGTCGGCGACCAATGCGGCCATGCCGGCTTTGCCTTCGGTTCCGGGAACCGCGACACCGTAAACGGTCGCTTCCCGCACGCCGGGAAATGCCGCGAGCGCCGCGGCGACTTCCGAGGCCGCGACGTTTTCGCCCTTCCAGCGGAAGGTGTCGCCGATGCGGTCGATGAAATAGAAGAAACCGGCGGCATCCATGCGCATCAGATCGCCGGTGCGAAACCAGGCGTCGCCCGGCTCGAACACGTCGCGCAGGATTTTTCGTTCGGTCTCGGTGGCGCTGGTGTAGCCCTCGAATTCGCCGCCCGGGCCGCCGTGCTGCGCCGTGCCGTTGTCGATCTTGCCGAGCGCTTCGCCGATCTCGCCGGTGGCGCAGCGTATACAGCGGCCTTGCGGGTCGCGCGCCGGTTCGCCGGTTGCGGAATCGAACTGCACCAGCGCCAGCGGAAAACGGTGAGTAAGGAACGGCGGCACGCGGCCGACGGCGCCGACCTTACCCTCGACATTGTAAAGCGAAATGTTGCCTTCGGTGGCGGCGTAAAATTCCAGGATTTTTGGAATTGCGAAGCGCGTCTGGAATTGCTCCCAAATGTCGGCGCGCAGTCCGTTGCCGCAGGCGAGGCGCAGGCGATGCTTGCGCTCGCGCGGGTGTTCCGGCGCATTGACGAGATAACGGCACAGTTCGCCGACATACTGGAACAGAGTGCAATCCCAGTCGGTGATGTCGTTCCAGAATTCGCTTGCGGAGAATTTCTCGCGCATCACCACCGAGCCGCCGCCAACAAGCGTCGCGCCGGTCGCCACCACGCCGCCGACCGAGTGATGCATCGGCAGGCAATCGTACATGCGGTCATCGGGTGCGACATTTATCAGGCCGGCGAACCAGAGGCTCCACTGCATCAACCGGCGGTGGCTGATGTTCGCCGCCTTCGGCAGACCGGTGGTGCCCGAGGTGTAGATCGTCAGCGCGCGGTCGGCGATCGTCACCGGGCGGCGCTCGCCGGGCAACAGCGGCTCTGGTGAGAACCGCTCGATCTCGCGGTCGATACGCCGATAATCGCGGCCGCCGTGGCCCCACAGTCCCGGCCGGCAGGCCAACGCGGCGGAGCGGAATTGCGCGGTGCATTCGCCGGCGACGATCACATGCGCCGGTGCGACAAGATCGATGCAATGCGCCAGCGATTCGCCCCGCAATTGCGTGTTGATCAAAGAAACGACGCCACCGACCGAAGTGATACCGAGCCAGATTGCCATGTATTCGGGCCGGTTCGGCATGAGTAGACAAACCGTCTCGCCCTTGCCGAGATCCTGAGCCAGCGCCCAGCGCGCGTAACGGCGGCTGCGCTCGACGAGCGTGCGGTAGGTGAACGTGCCGCGCTCGCCGATCAGCGCTTCGGCGTCGGGCCGTTGGCGCGCCAATTCCTCGATCGCCGTCAGCAGAATGCGCCGCGGATTATTTGCAATCGGCGCCGTCGCCTCGAGCGCGCGCACCCAGCAGGCGAGCGCAGTGTCCTTACCGCGGCTTTCGCGCGCATCGCGTTCGATTTCGACCGGGGTCATATCGACAAGAGCCATGTCCAAAGTCATGTTCAATCGTCGCCGAATAAAGTGAATCTTTCGCTTCCAGACCGGATAAAATTTGAAGGATTAACCGGCGCACTGATGCAGCGCTCAGCGGAGGGCGATGGCAAACAATTAACGTTATTCCGTCGAATTCTAAGTCCTCGCGTTGTCGGTCTTTCCCGCCACGGATAAGAAACCCAATCGCCGTATTATCAGCCTGTTTTCGCGGTGGGAAAGTTTTTGCGGCGGGAAGCATGAAAAACGAAACGCTGGCGATCCACGGCGGTTACGAAACCGACCCGACGACCAAAGCCGTCGCGGTGCCGATCTATCAGACGGTCGCCTACGAGTTCGACAGCGCCGACCACGGCGCCGCTTTGTTCGATCTCGAAGCCGAAGGCTTTCGCTATAGCCGCATCGCCAATCCGACGGTTGCGGTGCTTGAACGGCGTATCGCCATGCTCGAAGGCGGTATCGAAGCCCTGGCCGTCGGCAGCGGCCAGGCGGCGCTCAATTACGCAATGCTCAATCTCGCTACCATGGGCACCAATATCGTTTCGGTGCCGCAGCTTTACGGCACCACGCATACGCTGTTCGCCCACGTTCTGCCGGGCCAGGGCATCGAAGTGCGTTTTGCCGAATCCGACCGGGCCGAGACGATCGAAAAACTGATCGACGAAAAGACCCGCGCGATCTTTTGCGAAAGTGTTGGCAATCCGGCGGGCAATATCTGCGACATCGAGGCGCTGGCGCAAATTGCCGAGCGCCACGGCGTTCCGCTCGTCGTCGACAATACGGTCGCTACGCCGATCCTGCTGCGGCCGTTCGATTACGGCGCCGACATCGCCGTGCATTCGCTGACCAAGTTTCTGGGCGGACACGGCACGACGCTTGGCGGCGCCATCGTCGACAGCGGCAAATTTCCCTGGCGCAAGCACGCAAAGCGTTTTCCGCAGTTCAACGAGCCCGACGCGTCGTATCACGGTCTCGTTTACACGGAGCACTTCGGCGCCGCTGCCTTTATCGCGCGGGCGCGGAGCGTCTATCAGCGCACGACCGGCGCGGTGCTCGCGCCGCTCTCCGCGTTCCTGTTGTTGCAAGGCATCGAGACCGTGGCGCTGCGCGTCGAGCGGCATGTCGAGAATGCACGTCGCGTCGCCGAATTCCTGCGCGCGCATCCTCGCGTCGAATGGGTCAATTATGCCGGCTTCGCCGACAATCCCTATCATGCGCTGGCACGCAAATATCTCGCCGGGCGCGCCTGTTCGCTCTTGACCTTCGGTATCGCCGGCGGACTCGATGCCGGCAAGAGATTCTACGACGCGCTCCATCTGTTCAAGCGGTTGGTGAACATGGGCGATGCCAAATCGCTCGCATGCCATCCGGCCTCGACCACGCACCGGCAGATGTCGGCCGAGGAGCAGCGCAAAGCCGGCGTGCGGCCGGAGATGATTCGCCTGTCCGTTGGCATCGAACATGTCGACGACATCATCGCCGATCTCGATCAGGCGCTGAACGCCTCGGGGTCGGGCCGTTCGGTGCTGATCGCGGCGGAATAGAGTTTCCGGAGAGCAGAGGCCATGCCGCTTTTTCTGGATTCCGGCCGTCTCGGACCGGCTGTCGAGCTCAATGCCTCGAACTGCATCACCGTCGGGCTCGTCAACAACATGCCCGATGCCGCGCTTGAGGCGACCGAACGGCAATTCACCGATTTAATCCGTGTGGCGGCGCCGAAAGCCGTCGTGTTGCTCAAGCTGTTCGCGATCCCGGAACTGCCGCGCGGCGAGAGCACGCGCGCCGGCATGGCCGAGCGCTATCGCGATATTTCCGAGCTTTGGGATACGCCGCTCGATGGCTTGATCGTTACCGGCACCGAGCCGCGCTTAGGCAATTTAAGGGGCGAGCCGTACTGGGACACTTTGACCAAAGTCGTCGATTGGGCGCGGGATAACACATCGTCCGCGATCTGGTCCTGCCTCGCCGCGCATGCCGCGGTGCTGCATCTCGACAGCGTCGAACGCCGTGCACTCAAGCAGAAGCGCTGTGGTGTGTTCGATTTCCGGCTGACCGGAACGCATCCGATGACGGAGCATTTTCCCGATCCGCTGTGGGTGCCGCATTCGCGCTACAACGATCTGCCCGAGCGGGCGCTGACGGCATCCGGCTACAAGATCCTCAGTAGCTCGAAGAGCGCGGGCGTCGATACGTTTGCCAAGCAGGACGGCAGCTTCTTTCTGTTCTTCCAGGGCCATCCGGAATACGACGCCGATACACTGCTGCGCGAATATCGCCGCGACGTCCTGCGCTTTCTCTCCGGTGAACGCGACATCTATCCGGCCGTGCCCGCCGGTTATTTCAACGAAACGGCAACCTCGGTCGCGGACGCGTTTTGCGCGCGCGCGCTTGACGAACGGGGAAGCGAACTGATGGCCGAATTCCCCAAAGCCGCGCTCGAAGGCGGTCTCGAATGCCCGTGGCGTCAGGCCGCGGTCGGCGTCTACGAGAAATGGGTGGCCTATCTGACGGCACGCAAGGCGGAACGGCGAACGGTCGTGCAGGGCATACGGCTCCGCCGAACCTGGCGCGATTGGCCGGCTGCGATGCGCCGGGCCGCCGACGGTTCCGCGCGCTAGCATCTTGATGGAGCGTGATCTTTTCGGAAAACCGGTTCCCACTTTTCCGGATCATGCTCTAACGCGCAATTTCCGCGGGTTTACGGATTCTTTGGCAGTCATGGGCTTAATTGGGCGCAAATTTGGAGAATGCCGTGTCCGAGCCTTTTGTCTTTGCCGTCCCCGCCGAAGTCGAGCTTCTCCCCGCGCCTATCCCTGCGCACTGGATCGTCGAGGGTGCGCCGCAGGCGCGCGCCAAGCGGCTTGCAATGAGCGCCGACGGCACTTCGTCGGTAATGGCCTGGTCATGTACGCCCGGCCGCTTCACCTGGCATTACGCTGTCGATGAAACACTGCACATTATTTCCGGCGAAGTGTTAGTCACCGACGAGAACGGCCACAGCCGCCGCCTCGGGCCAGGCGACATGGTGTTTTTTTCCGCGGGCAGCGTCAGCAACTGGCATGTAACCGAAGAGGTGCGCAAGCTCGCATTCTGCCGGCACAGCATGCCGCGCCTGTTCGGTTTGGCGCTGCGCGCCTGGAACAAGCTCGCCGCCATTCTCGGCGGACCGGCCGAAGACGCCAATCCGCTCGAAGTCGAGCCTGCTGCAAACTCCGAGCCCAAGCGCGCGCCCGCAGTCTAGCGTCCGCTAAATTTCCACCGGTCCATCCATGATCACGCGGGCAGGCGCCAATGCCGCGGCTAGCGCGGGAAGCTTTTCACGGTCGCAGAAAGCCGGGATCACGGTCCGGGCTTGCACCGCACGGACAAGCGTAACTGTATCTGAAAGCAGCGGATGCACATTCCAGCGCATGGTCTGGGCGCGTCCGGTTTTGGTCAGCCGTTCCGCGGGCGTGGTCGGATTGACGTAGCCGGTAAGCAGGATCGCGGGCTCCGCCGCGCGCTCCCATTTGGCAAAAAGATCTTTGGTCGCGCCCGACGTGCCGTCGGCCGAACCCGCAATCATGACGCCGCGCGCGCCGTCGATCGGCTTTACCGCGGCGGCAAGCTTTGCGATGTCGCCGGCAGGTGCGCGCAACGAAATGCGAGCGTCGTCGCACAGCGCGCGCAGCGCTTTGTGCGCCGCTTCGTCGACAAAAATATCGTGAAAACCGTGACGCATCAGTTCGAGCGCGATTTCCGGACCGCGGCCCTTCGCCGGCGCCGGCAGCAGCAGCGGGCCGCGCTCGGCATAGGACGCAAGCCGTTGCCAGCATTCCGCGAGCGGCTTTTGATAATCGGAATAGGAGCAATCGATCAGCGCGGTAGCCGCATGTTGCGCCGGCGGGTCGTAATCGTAGAGCGGTGATTCCGTGCAATAGTCGCCGGTATAGAGAAAGCCGTCGCCAATGGCGAAATGCAGCCAAACGCCGCCCGGCGCATGACCGTTGCGACCGGTCGTCACCGCAATGCCGAGCACGTCCGCGGTGCCAGCGACAGGCAGGACTTGCGCATTTGTACCAGCCGGCAAGCTGCGCGCGACGATGGCGGTGGCATAGACCGGCGGACTGCCGAGCTTCGGCAGCAATGACAGGCCGCCGACATGATCCCGATGGCCGTGGCTCAGAACGACGGCATCGACGCGGCCAACAGGATCGACGTCCGGCAACGCCCCGGGCGGCGGCCCTTCGCCGAGTTCGAGCAGGAAGCGCCGGCCCTCCGCCTCGACCAGGAAGCAGGCCGGGCCCTTCTTACCGACGCCGGAGATCAGCCGCAGCGACGCTTTAGCCATTGTTCGAGCATCCAAAATTCCTACCGACATTGACAAGCGCAAGGCGCGTCCTTAATCAACCCGCCAAGACCGAGGAACAGTCCGATGAAAGTCCGCAATTCGTTGAAATCGCTGCGCAGCCGCCACCGCGACAACCGCATCGTGCGGCGCAAGGGCCGCGTCTATGTCATCAACAAGACGCAGCGCCGCTTCAAGGCCCGCCAAGGCTAAGCAGGGCGCCGTTCTCCGCCTGCCCATTTCCGCCGCATTCCGCGCGTCCGATTGAATACTTTTCCCGCTTGCCGCATCGCGGCAGGCGCTTAGACTCGTGCACATGAGACGGCGATTCCCGATTGTCATCACGCTAGCGCTTTTCACGGCGCCTGCATGGGCGCAAAGCGCGCAGCAATGGATGTCGCCGCCCGACGACGTGTCGCCGGCCGGGCGCGGCCGGCCAGCCTTTAGCCTCGACACCTTGTTCAGCGCGCTGAAGATTGCGCCGGACGATACCAGCGCCAGGCGATCGAGGATCGCATCTGGTCGATCTGGCTCGTCTCCGGCAGCGATACCTGTGATCTCTTGATGAGCCGCGTGAAGGATGCAGTCGACGACAAGAATTACGATACCGCGATCCAGCTTCTCGATTCGATCATTATGCTCCGGCCCGGTTATATCGAAGCCTGGAACCAGCGCGCAACGGTCTATTACCTGAAGCAGGATTACGCCCATTCGATTGCCGACATCGCCGAAGTGCTGGCGCGCGAGCCACGCCATTTCGGCGCTCTGTCCGGGCTTGGCCTCATGCTTCAGGAAATGAACGATGACAAGGACGCGCTCGATGCCTACCGCAAGGCTCTTGCCATCGATCCCCATCTCGAAGGCGTGCCCGATATTGTCAAAACGCTGACCCAAAAGGTCGAAGGGCGCGATATCTAAGCCAACCGCCCTCCCGCGTCATTGCGAGCGGTGAAACGACGAAGCAATCCAGACGCTTCACGGCGCTGGATCGCTTCGCTACGCTCGCGATGACGGGAGGAAGTACCAGTGACAATTATCGACGACGACAAACGCATCATCCGTGAACTCGTGGAAAGCTGGGCGGTGTGGCGCGATGCGCGCCTGTGGGATCAGTTTCGCACCGTCTGGCATCACGAAGGGCGTATGTGGGCGACCTGGTTCCAGGGCACATATGAGGAATTTATCAAGGCCAATCAGGACGGCTGGGCGCGCGGCGTGCGCATCCTGCATTTTCTTGGCGGCAGCGTGATCGAGGTAGGCGGCTCGCGGGCAATCGCACAGACCAAGATGACCATTTCGCAGCGCGCCCCGGTCGACGGCGTGATCTGCGACGTGGTGTGCACCGGCCGTTTCTACGATTTTTTCGAGAAGCGCGACGGCCGCTGGGGTTTTGTGCTGCGCCGCCTCGTCTATGAGAAGGATCGGCTCGATCCGGTCGATCCGGCGGCAAAGCTCGCGCTCGATCAGGATCTGCTCAAGCAATTTCCGGAGGGCTATCGGCACCTCGCGTATTTGCAGACCAAGATCGGTTACAAGGTGAAGACCGACATGCCGGGGGTGGAAGGGCCGGATCTCGACGCGCTGTACGCCCAGGGCGCGCGCTGGCTCAATGGGCAAACGATCAAGACCTGAATTTGCTATTCGCTGTCGCTGCCGTCGCCGACATAAGCAATCCGCATGAAATTAGTCGCGCCCGGCGTACCGAGCGGGACGCCGGCAACGATGAGGACGCGCTGGCCGGCGTTGGCAAAGCGTTCGCGAAATGCGATGCGGCAGGCACGCTCGACCATGTCGTCCTGATCATGCGCATCCTCGTCGGTCACGCTGTGGATGCCCCAGACCACCGACAATTTTCGCCCGGTCGTCTCCAGCGGCGAGATGGCGACGATCGGGCTTTGCGGCCGCTCGCGCGAGACGCGCATGCCGGTCGAGCCCGACGAGGTCCAGCACACGATGGTCGGCAGGTCGAGCGTCTCGGCGACCTGACGCGCCGCCGCCGCGATCGCGTCGGCGCCGGTGGCCTCCGGCTCGGTATGCAACACGTGCAGAGAGGGCAGATAGGCCGAATCGTCTTCGACTTCTTCAGCGATGCGGTTCATGGTCGCCACCGCTTCGACCGGATATTGGCCCGACGCCGATTCCGCCGACAGCATGATCGCGTCGGCGCCGTCGAAAATGGCGGTAGCGACGTCGGAGACTTCGGCGCGCGTCGGCACCGGGCTTGCGATCATCGATTCCAGCATTTGCGTTGCAACCACCACCGGCTTGCCGGCACGGCGGCAGGCCCGCGTCATTTCCTTCTGCACGCCAGGAACTTTTTCAAGCGGCATTTCGACGCCGAGATCGCCGCGCGCGACCATCAGCGCGTCGGCAAGCTCGAGAATGTCGCCGAGCCGCGCCACGGCTTGCGGCTTTTCGATTTTCGCCATCACCGCGGCGCGGCCGCGCGTCAGTTTCTTGGCCTCGGCGATGTCCTCCGGCCGCTGAATGAACGACAGCGCGATCCAGTCGACGCCGGCGTCGAGCGCGGCTTCGAGGTCGGCGATATCCTTCGGCGCCAGCGCCGCGAGCGGGACGACGGTGTCGGGCAGGCTGACGCCTTTGCGGTTCGACACTTTGCCGCCGACTTCGACCTGCGCGACGATGCGTCCGCCCGCGACCTCGGTCGCGATCAGGCGGAGCTTGCCGTCGTCGATGAGGAGCGAGTCGCCCGGCTTGATGGCGGCGAAGATTTCCGGATGCGGCAGTTGCACGCGGGCTGCATCGCCCGGCGCGGGATCGCTATCGAGGATGAAATCCTGACCCTTGTCGATCTCGGCGGTGCCGTCCCTGAAAGTGCCGAGGCGGAGTTTCGGCCCTTGCAGGTCGACCAGGATGCCGATCGGCCGGTTATGCTCGGCTTCGACCTCGCGGATGTTGGCCACGAGCTCGCGCATGCGCTCGTGATTGGTATGGCTCATATTGATGCGGAACACGTCGGCGCCGGCCTGGAACAGCAGGCTGATGGTTTCGCGGTTCCCGGATGCCGGACCGAGCGTGGCAACGACTTTGGTCCGCCGCTGCCGCCTCATCGGGTCTTGCTCCCTTTCGGCGGCGCTGCCGGCGCCGCTCCGCTTGCTCCGGCCGGTGGTGGTGGCGGCGGCGTCGCGCCGATGACCGGATTTGAACTCGCCGGATTGTTCACCGTGGTCGGCGGCTTTTGCACCGGTTGTTCGCTCGATTCGGTGAGTTGGACCGTCCAGGCTCGCTGCTCGCCGGTATCGACTTCGAAAAAACCCGTGCGGTCATAGCCGCGCGCGAGACAATCGCCGATCCCGCGGATCGTGAATTCCTTGTCGCGGGTGCACATGAAAGCCTGCCCCATCCATTCGCCGCCGCGATCATAATCGATGGCGTAGACATAATAATAACGGGCGACAAGA